>Ga0209344_10001261_pt1 | contig 34300 bp, 28 predicted proteins | sample Cruoilmetagenom6_FD_187293 | JGI IMG/M metagenome (GOLD analysis project Ga0209344, IMG submission 187293) | Oil polluted marine microbial communities from Coal Oil Point, Santa Barbara, California, USA - Santa Barbara Oil Seep Sample 6 (SPAdes)... | ecosystem: Environmental > Aquatic > Marine...
ACCATCCATTTCAGACAACGCTTTGGATGCTTCTCTTTTGCTGATGGCGTAATCACTCAGGTTCTGCGGATCGAGCCCATGAACGGAAGAGATATTGATGAACTTGCGGATCTGTGCCGCTTTGGCCATTTCAGCGATCTGCAAGAGAAATGTCACATTCACATCATGATATTCAGCACGGGTATGTGGGGTGTCATTGTTGGCGACTGCAAGGTGAACAAGCTTGTCAAAACCCGCGCCACGGACCGGGAGGTCTTCATAGGTGCAAGCGTCGCAATCGGGGTACATTTGGGAAAGCTTGGGAATATCACGCCCGACAATAAGCAAGGTGCAGTTCATGGCCATAAACTGTGGAATGGCGAGTTGCCCAACCGTTCCAGTCGCACCAGTGATGATAATATTCATGAGTTTCGCTTTCTTCGGTTTAAGGCCATCCCGCTTGAGATTGAATGCCTGCCGGTCGTAATATGTATTAGCGTTTTGAGACGCGTGTCAGAGCCTTTTCGAGGCGGTCATAAAGCACCTTGGCACTATAGTGTTTTTGAAAATAGGCCAGCCCGTTGTCACCAAAAGCGTGACGTTCTTCATCGCTCAGTGCGAAAAACGCGCAAATCGCATCATAAAACAATGCAGGAGATTGCGCAGGCACCGCGAGGCCTGCATTGGCCTGTGTCACGATGCGTGCCCCTTCACCGTCCAGCGATGCAAGGATGGGTTTCCCGCAGGCCATGTAGCTTTGTATTTTATAAGGCACCGTCAGCGCGAAGATATCAGAGCGACGTAAACTTACCAAAAGGGCATCAGCTTGTGCAAAGAGTTCGGGCATTTTTGCCTCTGGGAACCGCCCCAGAAAATGGAAGGACTCTGTCAGCTCTTCGTCCTGAATACGTTGTTGTACACGCGCCATGTCGCGGCCCGAGCCTACAATAATCCACTGTACCACCTGACCCGATTTTTTGAGCAAGGTCGCGGTGTCGATAAGCGTATCAAAATCCTGACTTTCTCCGATGTTGCCTGCGAACATCACCCGCAGCCCGTCGGGAATATCAAGTCTGGCTGCGTCTTCTATGTCATCTTGGGGAATACGGGCGAATGTATCAGGGGCCGTATTCGGAAAAATTTCAATTTTTTCGTCCGGCGCACCAAATCGCGCAATCATTGGCTGAAATGCTGCGCTTTGCGTCATGATGAGATCGGCTTGCCGGTACAGCCAGCCACATAGTGCGGTCAGAGGCCGGACAATGAACGGGTGTTTCAGTCCTAATGTATGTGTCGCACTTTCAGGCCAGATATCCTGCACCCAGTACACAAGCGGCACGGCGTGAAATTTTTTAAGGTAAACGCCAACCAAAGCCTGTGTCAGCGGCGAGGGCATTGATACAAAACTCACGTCGGGGCACTGCGATCGCGCCAGCTTGCGTGCTTGCCAAGTTCCAAAAATAACAAAGACAATGTAGTTTGTAAGAAGAGAGATGCTGCTTTTGCCACGCGCAACTGTGCGTGCGCGGTGAACCATGACACCATGCCATTCTTCAGACCGACGCGAACTGTTCGAGTATCCGGGAAAAAACACTCCCTCTGGATAGTTCGGCACGCAGGTGATGACGTCGACATCGTGGGATCTTTTCACAAGATCCTTCGTTATTTCATTATTCGAGAAGCTCTCGGGGAAGAAATATTGCGAGATGAAAGCAATTCTCATTTTGGAGTTCACTCTTTTTGAATGCAGCGCGCATGGCGGGCCGATGGATTAGCTATTATTCATTCGGATACCATCCCACTGGTTGCTGAGCCGTGCTGTGCCTAGCACAAGGTTCAGCACCCGTTCGGATGTGTTGGTGATCGCGTAATCGGCAGGTACCGGGACGGGATCAACACCCGCGGCTGTGCGCGTTTCAAACTGCGTAACGATCGCAGCAACGCCTGCAAGGATCGTGTCACTGTTCAAGCCTGTCATGATGATGCAGCCCACATCAACGCCCTCGGGGCGTTCAATCGCATCGCGCGGCGTGATCGCAGGAAAGCCAAGCATAGAGGCCTCTTCGGCGATCGTGCCACTGTCAGAGATCGCGCAATAGGCGTTCATTTGCAGGTTGTTGTAATCGTGGAACCCGAACGGTTTCATGTCTTGCACACGGGCATCAAATGTCAGGCCAAACGCCTCAAGCCGTTTGCGGGTGCGCGGATGTGTCGACAAGATCACCGGCATATCGTGGGTCTGTGCAAGCGTGTTCAAGGCCGCGACGAGCTGGGTCAGGCGCTCTTTGTTGTCGACGTTTTCTTCGCGGTGCAGGGACGCGATGAAATAGCCACGCGGGGTCAGGCCCAGACGTGTGACCACATCAGAAGCTTCGATTTGCGGGCGGTAATGTTCTAGTACTTCGCGCATCGGTGAGCCTGTCAGGTTGATGCGGCAATGCTCTAACCCTTCGGACAGTAAATGCCGCCGTGCATGTTCAGTATAGACCAAGTTGAAATCGGCAATGTGGTCGACCAAACGGCGGTTTGTTTCTTCTGGCACATTGCGGTCAAAGCTGCGGTTGCCTGCTTCCATGTGGTAAACGGGTACCTTAAGGCGGCGTGCCATGATCGCGGAAATCGCAGAATTAGTATCGCCCAACACCACAACGGCGTCGGGCTTTTCTTCGTTCAGCACTTTTTCAGTGCCAATCAGTATACCACCCAAGGTTTCGCCAAGCGACCCACCGCCCACGCCCAAGAAGTGATTTGGCTTGCGCACGCCAAGATCCTCAAAGAATACCTCGTTGAGCTCATAATCATAATTCTGACCGGTGTGTACGATGGCGTGATCCACATGGTCGTCAAACCGCGCCATCACGCGGGCGAGCCGGATAATCTCAGGGCGTGTGCCCAGAATAGTCATCACCTTCAATTTGGTCATGTCAGCACCTTATCTGCAAATGTGTCGGGGTTGGCCGGATCAAACAAATCATGGGTCCAAAACAGGGTCAAAAGCGGGGTGTCGCCCACGTTTTCGATCGAATGTGTGTGCAAGGTCGGCATATCCACGGGCGCGGGTGCGTCGCCTGATACGGGGTATTCCCAAACCTCATCACCCAGCACACGGCGCATACGGATCACTGCCGCGCCTTGGACCACAAGGAACCGTTCGACCTTATCCAGATGAAAGTGGTCGCCGCGTGTCACGCCAGGTTCGGTTGTGGATAAAAAACACTGGCCACCGCCGCCACCTTTGACAGCTTCAAATAATGTGCCGCGCGCATCGGTGTTCAGTTTCAGCGGACGTGGCCAGCTGTCAGGATAGGACGCAGCGCGGTAGCTGTTGAACAACGCCAGATCAAAGGCATCTTGCACATCAGGGTAGATGTTCGTCTGATAAAGATCGTGAAAGCCTTGCAGCTTGGTCAATAGATCAGGCACCGTCATGGGGCGCGGATCTGGTGTGATATCACCAGTCTGCCCTTGCAGCACCGCATCAATCGCCGCCTGTGCGGCCACGCCTGCATAAAGCAGCTGCACACGGCCATCAGCGTTTGGGGTGATCGTCTCACCCTTGAGAATCTTATCGATAAAGGTTGCGGTGACATTGTTATAATAGGGGCGTGCACCTTCGCCAAAGATATGGGACAGGAGCAGATTGCTATAACGGTCCGTGCCTGCATCCAGCACCTCGCCCGCGACCCGCTTGGACCGGCCGTAAGGTGTGTCGGTGACAGCATGGGATGAGTTGGCATAGACGATATGTGGCGTCACACCCGCCTGCTGGCAGCTCCAGATCAGACGCTGCGCAATCGCAGGGTTCGCCACCTCAACGATGTCATCGCTGTCCGCGCGGTTCACACCTGCAAAATGCAAAACCGCATCCGCCCCTATCAGGGCCTGCGTCAGGGCTGCGTCATCATCAAAATCAGCGTGACCCAGTTGCACTAAATCATAAGGGGCATCGTAACCGCCAAAGCGTGCCGCACAGTTTGCCGCATGAAGCCGCACGGCCGCATGCCATCCGATCAGGCCACGCGCACCCGTAATCACAACCCGCATGATCTATGCGTCCCAGTTGGCAAGTTCGGACTGCACTTGTGGCAGGGTCAACAGCAGATCCTTCACACCCGCCACATCCAGCTGTTCGGTGTTGTGGGAATGGTAATCCTCAAACTGGGTCGCGGTAGTATCGCCTTCGCTGAAATACGGCTTGTAGTTCAGATCACGCGTATCGGGCATGATGCGGTAATAATCACCCATGTCTTGCGACTGCGCCAGTTCTTGCGCAGAGGCCAATGTCTCATACAATTTTTCCGCATGACGCCAGCCGATAATTTCTACCGGATGATTGGGACGGGCAAACAGTTCCTTGATCGCTTGCACCAGATCAATGATCGTCGCGGCAGGTGCTTTGCGGATGAACAGATCACCTTGGTTGGCGTTACTAAACGCGTGGTTCACCAATGACACGCTATCGCGCAGCGGCATTAGGAACCGTGTCATCGTAGGTTCGGTCACAGTGATGTCCTTGCCCTCTTTGATCTGCTTGATGAACAGTGGGATCGCAGATCCGCGCGAATACATCACATTGCCATAACGCACGCATGAGATTGTCGTCCTGCCGTCATCGCCCAGCTCACGCGCCGCCGCACCAGCCAGCTTTTCCATCATCGCCTTCGACTGGCCCATCGCGTTCACGGAGAACACAGCCTTATCTGTCGACAGGCACACAAGGCTTTGCACACCCGCGGCAATGCTGGACCGGATCACATTCTCTGACCCCATGATATTGGTGCGCACGGCCTCAAGCGGGAAAAATTCGCAAGAAGGCACCTGTTTCAGGGCTGCTGCGTGAAACACACAATCCACGCCTGTCATCGCACGATCCACGCTTTCACGGTCGCGAATATCACCGATGTAATAGCGTACCCGATCATCACGCAGTTCATTGCGCAACGCGTCTTGTTTTTCCTCGTCGCGGCTCAGAATGCGGACTTGTTCAACACCCTGATCCAACAAGCCGCGTAGCATTGTTTTGCCAAATGACCCGGTTCCACCGGTAATAAGAATTCTCTGCGGGCACATAATTGGATCCTTTTGAAAGGGGTCTTGTGAATTTACCTTGGTAAGTAGCGTAAAAGCGTCTCTTTTTCTGCCTCGGTAGGGTAGTTGATAAGAACCGCACGAAAACGGCCTTTGAAAACAAAAAGGCTGCCGGCTGCCGCGCCAACAGTTCCGCAACGCTCAACGAGATCTGATATGTCATCCAATGATCCGGCACCGCCAAGAAATGTGATCGGCGTTGTGACGATTTCCATCAGCTGTGCGGCGACGTCGAGGTTATAGCCCTGCATCGCCCCATCACGGTCGATGTCGTTCACCAAAAGTTCGCCAACACCAGCAACTTGGAATTGACGCGCAACATCAAGCAAGCGCAACTTATGGGCCTGCGTGCCGTTCTTTGTGTAGACATAATAATCAGAGCGTAAGATGCTCTTTTTCTTTTTATAGTCCAGTACCCCAACAACGCTTTGACGGCCAATAGCCGTAGATATGTCGGATAGTAAATTTACATCGTTCAAAGCAGCAGAGCTTATCCCGACCTTTTCAACGCCGATACTGATCAGCCGTTTCGCATGCTCAACATTGCGTACGCCACCAGCATAACAAATGGGCATCTGGCATTCCGAGGCCAGTTTCGCAATCAATGCAAAGTCGGGATCACGCCCATGTACGGTAGCATCGATGTCGACAACAATAAGCTCGTCTGCGTGCTTCTCGTTGAAGATACGGATCGCATTCACTGGGTCCCCAACATATTTGGGGTCTTTGAAATGTGTGGTCTTGACGAGCTGACCATCACTCAGAAGGAGACAGGGGGTAACTCTAGGGCGTAACATTAGACCTCTGCAAAGTTTTTAAGGAGGGTGGCCCCCCAAGAGTGGCTTTTCTCGGGGTGAAATTGAACCCCATGCACATTGCCAGATGACAACGCACAATCGAACGTAAACCCATAGGACGTTTGCGCAGATACTGTGTCTGAATGCAGCGCTTCGAAATAATACGAGTGCAAAAAGTAGAACCGGGCGTCTTGTTCAAGGTCTTTGAAAAGCGCGTTGATCGTGACAGTTGGCACGACATCATTCCAGCCCAAATGTGGCACAAGCTTGCAGCTGCTTGGAAAGAGTTTGGATCGACCTGCGACCCAATCCAGCCCGTTCATTCTACCTTCGTCGCTACCTGTTCCAAGCATCTGCATACCAACACAGATGCCCAAAACGGGTAGTTTTGTGTCCAACACAAGCGTGTCGAGCTTATCGCGCATACCTGATGCGTTTAACCGCTCGATTGCGGTGTCATATGCGCCGACGCCGGGTAAGATAAGGCGCTCGGACCCATCCAATGCGCCAGCGTCCGATGCTAATCGCGTCTTGATATTGAGACGTTTATAGCAGTTTTCCAGCGCACCGATGTTACCGATCCCGTAATCTACAATTGTAATCACCGAATAATAGCCTTTTGAATGCCTGCCGCCCTGAGAACTTTGGTTCCGAAGGTCAGAAGCGACATACGGTTTTTGTAATCGGCGTAGGTCTTATTTGGGCCTTGATGCAATGCCCGTAATTCATCCACGGATATACCAAGCTTGTTGGCGATGAATTCGAAATCTTGATCGATCGTTTCAGGATCATATGCGGGGATAGCGATCTGGTCTAACGCATCCTGACGATCCAGTTGACCCGTCAAAATCAGGCTAGAGAAATGCGCGCGGCGCTTGTCATAACCAAATTTCGTAGGAAGCCAGTACGCTTCATAGAACCGCGTAAAGCGGGATTCATAGTGCTTATGCGCATACTTCTGCCATCCGAACTTGGACACCAATTCATCCATCGCCTCTTCTTTATGATAAGGCACGGCATTTAGTGGCTTGACCACTTGGACGCTTTTGAAAAACCGGTAGTACAGTTTGAATTTGAACAGGTCCGCTTGTGGGAATGTTTTCAGCTTGCGACTTCCAAATTGGCGGTGAATGTCGCGAAGTTGGCGCAAGTCAGATGCGTGGTAATGCCATTCAAGCGGTTCACGTACACATTCGGTGGAATAATTGGCGCCAGTCAGAATGTATTTTGCACCTGTTTTTGCCGCATAATTATACAAACCAGCAAAGAAGGCGTGATCTTGTGGCGTGTCCAGATGGGGCACTTGTGCCTTGAAAAATGCCAGTTGCAAATCCTGCATTTCCGACCAATTCACCACTTCGGTAAACAGGTCTAGATTAAGCCCATCGACCAGTTTTTCGATGTTGTTGACCGCCTGTTGTGAATTCCATCCGGCATCAACGTGATAGAGTAACGGCCGCAGACCGAATTTCTCTTTGGCAAGATAGGTGACATAAGAGCTATCGACACCGCCACTCAGGCCGATCAGGCAATCGTGCTCTTTCCCTTTACCATCCCCTTTGATCTTTTCGATCATCGGGCTCAGCTCGCGCTCTCCGATCTCGCCAGGGTTCCAATCAGGGACAATATTTGTATGGTAATTGTTGCAGTAGTCGCACCACCCGCGATCATCAAACACGATGTTTGAATCGCTGGTATCCATAATGCAATTTTTACAAATCTGATATTCGCGCATGTTTGTATCCTGCGTTGTCCCTTTGTAAGGGGATGTTTAAGCTAATGGCCGGCATTTTCACATAAAGCTTTGGGGTATAAATTCACAATAGTGGTTTATCATGTGCCCGTGCACGGGGATATTCGCGCAACCGAATGATATTATTTTATGATGCTTCGGCCTTGCGTAATACGACGACCATCTGGTCACCTTTTCCCCAGTTTTCGATACGGCGCCAAAACACGCGAAGGTACAGTTGTTTGATAAACCCAGATGGCGCGTAAGCATCATATGATTTGCCAAGCGACGAGCCGACAAAAACATCCTCAACACTCAGGCCTTCTACCTTACCGAACACATGGGGAACCGCGCGCGGTGAAAAGAACCAGATGTGATCTTCGGGGCAGTAGCCAACCCATCGGCGACCCAAGAGTTTACGGTTCCATGACGCCCAGTTCGGAACAGCAAATACGACCATGCCACCCGGTTTTACAAGCGGCATAATCTGGTCAGTCAATATAGCAACAGGATCGACCAGATGCTCGAACACCTGATTGGAGAACACGATATCATAGCTGGCGGGCACAAGATCAGACGTGCTGCTGTGTACGTCTGTTAAGTTGAGTTTCTCTTGTGCAAAGCGCACGAAGCTATGATTGATCTCAAGAGAGCTGACATTCTCATATCCAGCCTCTTGGAAAAACTTGTGATAAAAACATTTGCCTGCGCCGAAATCCAGAATCTTATGCGATTTTTTCAGGCCGAGCTTTTCTGTCAAAGCGATGAGAAAGAAAGTGAAGTACCCTTTGTATTCGACTTCACGGATATTCCCAAGATAGTCTTCGCTTTGATAGATATTGTCGATTTCATCTTCCGGGGTAGGTAGGGGAAAGAACTGCGCCGTCCCGCATGTATCGCATTCATATAGTTTACGGGGGTCAAAGTCCGGCTTTACCACGCGCGTCATTGTTCGCGCTTCAGCGGAACACAGGCAAGTTGGGAGCGTGCGATCAGTCATTATCGTTAGTGTCCTTTATGCGCGCATCGTATTTTAACGCACTTACGAAAATCTCATGGGTCATACGTAGATATGCAGCGTAAAACCCCGGCCATCCTTCCAGAAATCCCATGCGGAAACCGTATAAGTAAAGAAACGCAATGAGCGGGCGGCCAGGCAACCGGTTAAACAGTTTCTTTAATGCACGGCGCCGTTCAAGCGGGTTGGATGATATAAAGCTGCCTTTGATTTGGTCAGCCTTATCAACATAGATTTCATCGATGGTTTCCGCTTCAATCGTCGACACACTGCCCAGACGTTTGATGTAGGCGTGAAAGCCTCGTTTATCATCGTGGATGAAGTGTGTGCTGAGACGTTCTGTCCTCTCGGGGTCTACCTTGAGGTGCGAGTTTACACTGCGGCTTTCGTGACGTACGGCATTATGGCGGATAAGGCGAATGCCCCAATTGGGATAAAACCCTGCGCGTTTTATCCAGCGCCCTAAGATGATTTCCTTATACCTGACAAGATAACCATCGATGCTTTCAGGTGGGCCGCCATCTGCCATGACGCCTTTGAGTTCATCATAGAGCTCAGCCGTCATTTGCTCATCGGCATCAACGATATATACCCAGTCGTAAGAAAATTTGAGATTTTCAAGTGCCCAGTTTCGCTGCTCGACCAGGGTTGATCTATCCCCCTGAATTTTCAGGAAATCTTGGATTTTTATGAATTGGACATCGTAACGGCTGCACACGTCTTCTGTGCCATCGCTACTGCCGGCATCAACGACAAAGATCTCGCTGAAGCGACCTTTGAGGCTCTCGAGTGCGAAAGGTAAATTCTTTTCTTCGTTTAAGGTGTGTATAATGATGGATATGGACAGTGTTTGGGTCATTTTATTCGCTAAGATTATTTCAGCAATTGCTGGGTGAGTTCAGTTCTAGACGACAAGCCGCTAATCTCTGAGTGTGCCCTATACGACAAACGTCGTTCGCGCGCTACCATGGTGCCTACGAAAATCAATATCGCCATCACTAAGCTATGTTTGACATTTGTGAAAGTAGTGGACGTTGTATAGAAAAGAGAAATGCCCAAAACGAGCCAGATCGCTTTTTGTTGAGCACGCCAAATCCGAATTAGCGGCCCCAAATAAATTGATAAAGCAAGTAGCCCTCCATACCCAAGGTAAAAGAGCAACGCGTTGTGGCTATAGTTGTAGGGTGAAGCCGCAATGCTGGTTTGAAATTCATAACCGAACCCCACACCGAATATAGGGCTCGATTCCCAAAAATTATAAAGAATGATCACTTCTTCAAGCTTTGAAAGAATTGTGACGATGTTGTCTTGATCCTGGATATTAAAGCGGTCCAGAAAACCGTTGACCAAAAGATAGTATAGCCCGCCGATCGCAGCGAGGAACGCGACCATTTTGAGCCAGTTCAAGCGTAACACCATCATGAGCACGGCAATTGCGAGAATAAGCCCGCGTGTGCCAGTCAGAATGCTCGCAAAGAGCAAGGCAAAGTAAGCCATCAGATAGATGAATCTTTTTGATTGGTTATATTTTAAGAGCGCTAGATATGCTGCAAATACCAAAACAACCGAGTAGACAATCACACCTTGAATGTCTGTGCCACGCTGAGCGTCAATCCCCAGTTGCGCAAAGAAAGTCAGGTAAATCAGGCCGCCTTCGATAACTCCGACGACAAAAATTGCATGCAGCACATCGTCAATAGAGAGGTCAGAGTATTTCAGTATGATAATATACACGAGTATCATCGGCACATGGATGATGCGCGACATCCAGACTGTCATACTAATATCATTGAACACGGCCACAAAGAAGTTGCTGCATAATAGCACTATGATAAGCGCCATAAATGCAAGTTCAGTACCCTGATAAGTACGGGTCGAGCCTTTCACGCGCATCACCAACATAAGTGCCGCCACCAGAATAGTCGTCGCCAGATATGTGAAACTGATGATGAGCAAGCCTTTTTCTTGGGCTGAAGGTAAGCTCAGAAAAGTCCCATAGATCATTGCGAGCGGTAGTGTGCGTCCAATTAGCATGCGTTTTTATGTTTCTTTCATGATGGTCTTGTTACGCCGCTGGTCGTTGCGATGCGCACTGCACCGCGGCGAAACTCGTCTGTGTATCTCGTTACCATTCTCTGTCTCCATTCATAGCAAACATTGCTGGAAAGAAACTGGAACTAAACCGGGGCAAGACCAGCTCGTAGTCGCTCAATTATCGTAATACGAATTATACGCCCCGTAGCTTTCGCCATAACCATAACGTTTCATGCCTTTGGCACTGATCTGACCGAGGACCAGTCCGGCGACCTTCACATTAACGCTCTCAAGGGTTTTCAGGCCCTCGCGCACTTGCCGTTGTGACGTGCTGTCCCATTTGACCGTGTACAGGATCGTATCCACCGATTGCCCGATGATCCGCCCATCCGGCACCGCCAGAATGGGGGGGGTGTCGATGATGATGTAATCATAGGCCTCGCGCAGATCGTCAAGAAAGTTACGGAACCGGTCAGAGGAAAACACATCCGCCGCATTGGCAGAGGTTTTTTCAGCGATCAGCAGATCGGACTTTAGCGTGGATTCATGCACGACAACTGCGTCAAAGTCTACGTCGCCGGACAGGACAGACATAAGGCCCTTGCGATCCTTGACGTCGAAATATTCCGCGAAAATGCGGCGGCGCATGTCGCCTTCGATCAATAGGACACGTTTGTTCAGGCCTGACAGGTTTTGCGCCAGGGCAAGGGATTGCGTGGTTTTGCCTTCGCCTGGGACAGAAGAGGTCGACATGATGATTTGTGGTGGGTTGTCGATGTCTGACAGAAGGATGGACGTGCGCAGGTTTCGGATCGCTTCGGCGGCGGCAGAGGTTGGCTTGTCTGCGAGGTATTGCAGAACGTTTTTGCGCTTGCGGGCCGGGATAGCAGGGACTTGGCCCAGAACTGTATATCCGGTCTTAGCCTCGAGGTCTTCGGCCAGGCGGAAGGTGTTTTGCGCAAACTCACGGCCTAGAACGATAGCAGCCCCGATGAACAGACCCAGTATCATTGATAGTGCCAGAATCATTGGTTTGCGTGGTGCCGATGGAGCGCGTGGCACTACCGCCTGCGACAGTACGCGGCTGTCGGCTTGCTGAATACCTTGCTGGATACTGGTCTCTTTCAGGCGGTTAAGGAAATATTCATAGATCAGGCGGCTGGCTTCGGCTTCCCGCTCCAGTTGTTGCAACGTGACCAAATCGGCCGATTGCGCCTCAATCTGCGTCTCCTGCGTGGCGATCGAGTTTTGCAGTGCAGTAATCTGGCTGCCCGCGCGGGTCACATCTAATCGCGCGCGGTCCAGTATCTGCCCAAAGCGCGCATCAAACGCGCCGCGGTTGCCGTCCTCCATAACACGCAGAATACGGGTCAACGTGGTATCACTGGCCATTTGCGTCATCTGCTCCGGATCATTTCCAGCCAAGGCAACCTCAAGCTCGGTTACACGGACGCCCGCCGCCGCCTGTGCATCCTGTGCTTCGCGTACCCGGTCGCGCGTTTCCTTAAGCTGGCGGTTCAGCGCGGCTAGCGCTTCGGGGCTAATCAAATCTGTACCGGAATTGAATTCTTTTACCTCAGCGGCGGCCTCTTCAAGCTCGACCTGTAGCTGTCCTACCCGTTCAGTTAGCCATTCTGTCGCCTGTTCTGTCGCCGCAAATTTCACCTCGATTTGCTCGAGAATGTAGAGATCAGCTAGAGTGTTTGCCATCAAGGCCGATTTTTCAGGTTGTTGAGTGACTGCAGCTATTTTGAAGACATAGCTTTGACGGATATTACTCACCGATATTTTATCCAAAACGCCGTCAATCACTGCGTCCAGAATCCTGCGCTCATCGGGCTCTTTTATCGGGCTGGTGCCGAAAATCATTTTCTTCAAACCACCTATTAAAATTCCGATGGAAAACGTGGGGCTGGGTCGCAACTGTCCATTGAATTCAGGATCGCTTACTAAATCAAGCTTCCTGACCAATTTCTCGGCCAACCCGCGAGAGCGGAACACCTCAACCTCGGTGTTAACAGAGGCTTGATTGGAGGACAGACCTGACAACGCAGCTTCTAGGTCGACCGTCTGTTCCTGGCGGGTTTCCAGCATCACTACAGCGCTGGATGTATAGATTGGCACGGCCTTAATATATGCGTAGTATCCACCCAGAAAAATGCCGGCGGCAGCGCAGAGGGCAATCCAGAACTTCCCGCGCCAAAGCGTGCGTAAAAGCGCGCTCAGGTCGATCTCATCTCCACCTTCGTTTGAGACCAGTTGGTGGGATTGACCTGACATATTGGTTTCACTCATTCTACTACGTGCCTTCGCCGCTCAATTGGGTCTGCTTTCCCATAATCGCGGTTCAATGGCAATGTTGCAGGTCAAAAGCAATGGGTTTTCTCAAAGAAATGTAGTTTGAAAGCAGGGCCAATCGAGGCCGGTCAGAAGCCAGACATTGCGCGCGGGGTAACGCATCTCATCACAGCTTGAATTTTCTCCCCTGAGTTGCAGTTGCCTGTGACGCGTGGTCGCCTACAATTCTGGAGGCGACCACCTCGGGTATGTTTCCCCAACCCCGCTGAGTCTCATTGCGAATCAAACCTCCTTTAATTTCAAGAGTTATGGGAGCGGGTATGTTGCATGACTCTGCTTGGTAAAGCAGCATATGTGTGCGTTCAGGCCTCAAAACCATAACTTTATGGTTGAGTTGAAAATAGGAACGCCAGCGAAAACTTGCCGAAAGTTTTCTGGAAAGATGTTACCCATTTTCCAAAGGCGATTTGGGATTTAACTGACCCAGACAATCGGACCCGGGCAGCTCTCTGGAAACTTTCACTCAGATGAGGCACATTGGCCATTCCACATCTGTTTCCCTGACATATCCGCAGGATCTCACCTTGCTTCAATTACTCAAACCTCTCTTGTCCTCCCGCAAGCCAACACGGACCGTGAGGCAGGCTGGAGAACTCCCTCTGGCCCCGGATCAACCGGTCTATGCCATTGGCGATATTCATGGGCGTGATGATCTGGTGGAACCGCTACTGATCAAAATCGACGCGGATATCACAGAGCGCGGGATCGAGGCCCCGCAGCTGGTCTTCCTGGGAGATTACGTGGATCGGGGGGATCAATCGGCCGGCGTGCTTGAGCATCTCTATAAGCTTACCCAGGATTTGCCGGATGTTGTGACCTGCCTGATGGGCAATCATGAAAAGATGATGCTGGAATTTCTCGATGATCCGGCCGGGCGTGGGGCACGGTGGTTGGCCAATGGCGGGCTGCAAACACTGGCCAGCTATAATATTGGCGGGCTGAGCACCCGGGCCTCGATCGAAGATATGGCCGAAGCCAGCGATGCCTTGGCCGAAGCCCTGCCCGTTGGCATGGAGGCGTGGTTGCGCGCGCTGCCTCTGATCTGGCAAAGCGGCAATGTGGTCTGCGTGCACGCCGCGATGAACCCGTCAAAACCGCCCGAGGATCAGGACGAACGCGGGTTGATTTGGGGGCATCGGGATTTCCTGCAGATGTCGCGCCCCGATGACCTGTGGGTGGTGCATGGGCACACAACGGTCGATATGCCTTTGGCTGCGGATAGCCGGATTTCGATCGACACGGGAGCCTGGCATTCCGACCGGTTGACCGCGGCGGCAATTACGGCGGGTGAGTGTCGGTTTTTGTGAACTATGTTACAGTGAACCTTATCATTTATTATCATTTTAGTTTCGAACACCGCTAAGAACTCCCCGATGACGCTATTTGTCTGGCTGGGTTTTCAGGTATTCAGGGACAGATATAAGCGTGTGCGCCAATACCGTGACGATCTTGCACCGCTCTGCGCAAAAACCTGCCGTGCAGATGCCGAATGGCCCTATGGTTTTGAATCGCGATTGTTTATGTTCCGGCAACACATACGGGCGGTGAGGAAACAAAGTGATCAGCAAGCATACTGCTGTTTTGGGCGCGGTGGTCGCAGTGATCGCCGGCTTGCCGGTACTTGGCGGGCCCCTTCTCGGTGAAGTAAAAGGCCTGATCACCACACAGACCAACAATTTTGGTACACCCGGCGGGTTGATCGACATGCCCACGGCTGAGATGGCGCCGGAAGGACAACTGTCAACATCGGTGTCGATGTATGCTTTGGGCGGCGACACAACCACACGCACAACGCTTACGTTTCAGGTTTTGCCGCGGCTCAGCGCCAGCTTTCGCTATTCCGGGATCAGCGGGATCGGAGCGATCCCTGGACGCCCTGCTTTCACTACACTCTTTGATCGCAGTTTTGACTTGCGTTACCGTCTGGTGAATGAGTCCGATTGGCATCCGGCTGTGACCATCGGCCTACAAGATTTCATAGGTACCGGTATCTATAGTGGTGAATATCTGGTTGCGACCAAATCCTTTGGGCCGCGCCTGCGTTTTAGTGGTGGGATCGGATGGGGCCGGCTTGGCAGTTACGCCAGTTTTGGCAGCGCGGGCACCCGGTCCAATACCACTTTAGGTCAAGGGGGCATTCCCACCTATGATAACTGGTTTCGTGGGCCAGTGGCGGCCTTTGGCGGGCTGGCCTTTGATATCACCGACAAGCTGAGCTTTAGCGCCGAATACTCCTCCGATGCTTACAGCCAAGAAGTATCTAGCGGCGCGATCACGCGCAAATCCCCCTATAACTTTGGACTGAACTATAAAGTCAGCAATGCAGTTCAGGTCAGTGCCTATTCGCTTTACGGCGATGAGATCGGCATAAGCTTCAATCTGGGCATCAACGCCAAAAAACCAGCTGTCATTGGTGGCGGCGAAGGTGCTCCTCTCCCGGTAGCACCACGCGCGCAGGGCAGTGTGGCGGATCTGGGGTGGACCACAGATCAGGTGCGTCAGGCCAGCGCGCTGACTTCGCTAACGTCTGTCTTGGACCGCGATGGCATCAAAATACATGGGCTGCGATTGGAACCCCACGCCGCCTACATTCAGATCCGCAACACACGCTTTGACATGCGCGCCCAGGCCGTGGGGCGTACGGCGCGGGCGATGACACGCACCCTGCCCGCCTCGATCGAAACCTTCACCATCACCCAGATGGTTGAGGGCAAGCCAACCAGCTCGGTCACCCTGTCCCGCACAGATATTGAGCGGCTCGAAAATTCCGCTGCCGCGGAAATTCTGGCCGCCGCCCGTTTTCAGGATGGCGCCGTCACCGATCAGGGCATCACTTTGATGCCCGACGCCTACCCCCGGTTCGAATATGGAATTGGCCCTTTCCTGCGCGCATCGGTGTTCAACCCAGAAGATACGCTGCGCTATAACGTCGGCGTTCAGGCCAAAGGGCGCTATCATATTGCACCGGGTTGGGTTGCATCAGGAGCCGTCTCGCAAAAAATCTTTGGCAATCTGGATCAGCTACCGCCACCGAGGACAGTCTCGCAACAACCAAGCGTGCGCTCGAACGTGGCCTCCTACAGCCGAACAAATGAGCCAACAATCGATTACCTGACGCTAGCGAAATACGGCCGGCCCGCCAAAAACATCTATACACGCGGAACCGTGGGCTATCTGGAACGGATGTTTGCCGGGGCTTCAGGTGAAGTGTTGTGGAAACCGGTGGACAGCCGCTTCGCCTTAGGGGCTGAGGTCAACTATGTCCTACCCCGCGATTTTGATCAGCTGTTCGGCACCCGCACCCGGGCCACCTCGACCGGTGTCATTCCGGAATGGAACGGACACGTATCAGCCTATTATGATGTCGGATATGGCTTTCATACACAGGTTGACGCCGGACGCTATCTGGCTGGCGACTGGGGCGCAACCCTGGCCGTGGACCGGGTTTTCGCCAATGGTTGGGTCGTGGGTGCCTATGCCACCAAGACCAACGTGTCTTCGGCGGTCTTCGGCGAAGGGTCTTTCGACAAAGGCATCAAGATCGAGATCCCATTTTCCTGGGGTACCGGCTCTCCCACTCTGCAACGGTCCAAGACTGTCCTGCGATCCCTGTCGCGCGATGGTGGTGCACGTCTGGAAGTTGACGGCCGCCTTTACGATCAGATCAAAGACACCCACCGCCCGCAAATGGCCAAGACCTGGGGAAAATTCTGGAGATGAGCGTGACATCCACCCTCCGTGCCGCCGCCCTTGGTCTGACCTGCCTCGCATTTGCCGCCTGTTCTAAAACAGAAGGTAATGAGATCAACGCGACCAGCATCGCCAAGAACATCCTCAAAGGGCGCAAGAAAGCCGCAAAACCGGATGTGAATGCGGTTGCAGTCGCGGCCGCTAATATTCTGGCCACAACCGACAAAGCGGCCATTCTGATATCACTGCCCAAACGCGATTTGCTGAGTGTTGTACAAGAGATCGAAACCAACCGCGGTTATATCACATTCGGATCCCCCGACCGGCGTAGCATCACGTTGAAAAACGGTATGCTGACCGCCACACGTGGATTGGGCAACGATGTCCTGTCCTCAGATATCGGCGGTGTCCACGCCCTGATCAGCGCCCGCCACGAAGGCGCCGCACAACGCGCCATGCGCTATCTGGACGGTGAAAACCTAACCGTAGAGATGACCCCGTTCTGTCAGATCAAACTGGGCAAAACGACCCATGTTTCCATTGGCGAGATCAACAGCCCCGCGCAAATCGTGCTTGAATCCTGCATCGCGGATCACACCACGTTCCAGAACACCTATCACGTGGCACCAAACGGTCGTATCCTACAATCGCAGCAATGGCACAGCCCGTTCAACGATTACATTGTTTTGCAGGCGCTTCGCTAAGGCTGCCCTGCAAAAAGCGAGAAAGATGAGACGACCTCAAAACCCTATCGGCATTTGGTCGGGCTTACTGAAATCTGCGCGGCGACTCGCCAGCGGGTAACATCCCTCGATCACGCAACGCGGCAATAATCATGGGAACTATCTTGTGATGGCCCTGCGGGCTTACGTGGCAAAAGTCGATATAAGCCAATTCATCGCCATCATAACCGTGGCTAAGGTCGATGAAAGCAACCCCGGATTCTTTGGCAAATTTGCGAATTAGCGGGTAGGCTTTCGGGTATTGATTGAGCAGATCTTGCGTCGCCGACGTGAACACGAGATGATCCAGATTTGGTGTTCCCACTGATGCGACTGGCTGCAAAACAGCAACAAAACGATCACCCTTGCCTTCCACAAGTGCCCGCGCTGCCAACCAAGTGTTTACCGTTTGTCGGGCAACCCGCTCGGCTTTACTCTGCGAACTAGCGCAATCAAATCTAGACTTTGTCACCACATCAACTGACGGGTTGGATTTCCCTCCAGTAATTCTGGATACAAATTGGGTTACTTGCTCAAAGGTGCGCCTGAAACTCCATTTCGGTTGTTGTGCAACGCGAAGTGCATCACGAATCTGGTCTTGGCGATTAGTGTGGAGCCCACCAACCTCGCTTCTACACCAATGGCCGACGTCATTGACGCCATCGTAAAAGACTATCAATCTTTCTGTATTGGATAAATCACGCTCAATATAAGCGTTAGTGAGCATTGCCAATGACTGTCGCGAAGTATAGCTGGTCTCGCCAAAGTTTATGGACGGAATTGATGTCATCTGGCTGAAAACTGACGGGATGGTATTTGTGTCGTCATTGCCTGTGCCCCACATCGTGGAGCCTCCAAAAAACCAAGTTTCAATACCCTGCTGGGGGGCATCAGGATTCACGGTAAACCGCAGGCCATCCTGAACCGTAATTGTCTCTCCTGCAAAATCATCACGACGCCAGATTATATAGTCGTGATATGTTTGTCGGAGGTTAGCTAATTCTTCATCGTACTGCGCGGCCCACGAGAAATCGGCATAGTTGGGCAATGCATGCGACGATCGCAAAGCAATGTCCTGCCGCATCCCTGCAAAGTTCATTGCTTCCACAATAAATTGCCGTGAATAAAAAGTAAGTGGAGGCGTCAGAAGCAAAAGCCCCATAAGGAAAATAAACACGCATAAATTTACGAGAAAAATCTTAGTCCACTTCATTGAATTCCCCAAGTAAAAGCCCAAAATCCAATCATACCTTTTGCGAACACACGCGCGCAGGTGCAAAGTAAAGTGTGGGGAAGCCTTCGGGACTAGATCAATCGCCCCCTCATCACATCAAGTGTATCCCGACCCCTAGATGATCTGACAAGTCCGGTAAGTGAGGTCTCTCTTACTGCGCGGCCAGTACCGCACCTGAGGTGATCAACGACGGAACCAGTTGCTGTATCACACGGCTCCAGCGGGTGATTGGCTGTTCGGCGATGAAGATCACATCATTGGGACGTAATTGCATCTTGGTGGCCAAAACGAAGTTGCCAGCCTTAGCCCCATTGAGATGCCAAGCCGTAACCAGATCAGGGTTCCCTGGTTCTGGGGATCCGCGCAACACGTAAAGCTGGCTTGGATTGGCTTTTTCATTGTTGAATCCGTCACTGTCAAACAGTGCATCAGCCAGCGTTGCCTCGCGCCCGAAAGGCAGATCAAACCGGGTGGGCTTGGACACTTCACCGGTCAGGTAGACATAATCGCGATCAACTGCGTCCAGCTCGATCTGGGCCAGAAAATTGCCGCGGCTTTCTTCCAGCGCGGCACGACGCAGACCAACTTCGGCATTCAGCTCGTTTAGCGCTTGGACACGGCCTTTTTGACGAAACTCCGCAATGGTGATCTGTTCCTGAAAATAGGCTTGGGCTCTCTCCAGTTCATATTCTGTATCAACATAAACACTGTCGCCATCGACCAGGCGGGTCTTTTGCACGTTGGGGCGGCTCAGGTATTCGGTCAGCGGGATCTGGTAAAGCGATCCGTCGCGATACACTCGGATCGACGCGAAATCCATGTCGCGGGTGTTGATGCCGCCGGCCGCGGCCAAAGCTGCGTCCAGTGTCAGAGGTGTTAGGGAAACCGGTACAACGGTCGGTTTAGCGACAGCACCGCCCAATGAAACACGCTTGGAGTTGAACTCAGCAATCTCAAGACTGAAGGTCGGGTCGATTTGATTTTCAACAAGGCTCTGGAAAAGCTGTGCCTCGGCTTCTTCCAACGTCAGCTTCGCAACCATCACGCGGCCCACATCCGGAATCGCAATCGCGCCATCATCCTGAACAGTATACCCTTGGCGGCTGTTTTGCGCGGCCAAAAGACCGCTTAGCTCTTCAACAGTGCTGCCACCGCTTTTGGTGGCCAGAAGCAACACATCGCCGACGCCAATCTCATATGGGCCGGGATTGGCTGATGGTGGGATGCGGGTTTCCATCGCAGCGGGACGGTTCTGACGATCAAGAGTTGGCGCAGGAGTGGCCCCTGCCCCGCGCAATCCGCGACCGCCACCAGCGTTAGCGAAAAATACGGAAGGGATTTCTTTGGGGTGGTAGGCCGAACCATTGGCGACCCGAACACTGTTTGGCGTGAGTGGAAGCACTCGAACCTTGCCCTCTGCTTCAGTGACTTTAGGGGAGATATAAGCCACCCCACATCCTGTCAGTGCGGCCAACCCAATAGCCACTACGATATGCTTCAGCATCTACTGCCCCTCGCGAACGCCCAATTTTATTTCACAACCTTTGCCCGGAATCGATGTGTGGTTGCAAGTGAAAGAACCCAATTATGAGTAGGAAACGTCGCCTTGTTACTCTAGTGTCGCAGTTAATTGCCGCAGCGCACCATCATTAGATATTTCACAAGAAAAGCCACACACTTTACGGGTCGATGAGGTCGCGTCACGTCCGAGTGTAACACTCATTGAGATTTGTTTCGCGCGCGAAACACTTAGGGGTTCAGGGCTGAGCGCAGACGGGATTCTATGGAGTCCAGATCTGCACCTGACAGGTGCAATCCATTGGCGTCGCGATGGAGCCAGAGGCCGGGGGTGATTTCTTCGCCGGGGGGCGTTTTGAGGTCAGGCGTTGGTTTTGTGATGCCCTGCCCTGTCCTCGATTTTTGAGATTTAGGTGTATTAAGCACTGTCGCTTCGGCTTCTGCTGTGGTCGGTGTTGCCTTGATCAACTGGTCTTTTAGCCATGTCGCGAAGCCTGTCTCTGATAGTTGCGCACTGAGCTTCAAGCCTAGTCGTTCGCCGATAGCTGTGGGGAAGCGGAGGGTACCTCCGAGGGCTTCGACCACCGGGAGGAAGCTTTTGATTTTGGAGCGTTTGGCGCGGCTTGCTGTGCCAAACAGGCCGTTTAGAGCCTGTTTTTCGGTTGCATAGACCCCCTCTTCCACCGATCTGGCCACGATTTGAGCGCGTTCGAAATAGCTGAGCCCGACGCGGATTTCATTTTCCTCGACCATCGCCACATAGGCATCGACAGCCGTATCCGGGCGGCGTACCAGTGCGTGCACGGTGGCAAACGCCGCGTCACCCGTTTCCTCGAACAGTTGGCGCAGGGCTGTCAGGCGGCGCCAGCCGGAGATCAGGCCATAGCGCCCCTGCCCCACCTCCATCACCTCGATCGGGGTTTGTTGGCCGCGGCTGCGCAAGCTCTCGACAAGGCTCTGCATCTCGTCGTCGGCCACGGACCCGGTCAGGCGGTCGCGCACCAGATGGCCCGCATCGATGGTATCAAGCGGCAAAGCCTGTACCAGCCTGCCCTCGGCACGGGCGGCTTCCAACTCGGCGCTCACCTCGGACAGGGCGGCGGTGGCAGCTGCCGCGCCGGCCATATCTGCAATCGGTGCACGCCGGGCCGAAGTGGCAGAGGGGGCCACACCCAGAGGGTAACTGGGGAAGATCGACTTGGTTTCAGGCGCGCCTTCAACGGGGCGAACATCCTCGGGCGAGGGTGGGGTCAGTCGTTTGCGTTTGGCCATGTCATCATCCTTTCGCAAAAGGGCAGGGTGGTCTGCCCCGGGTTTAAGCCCAGTTAGGGCTGCGCGCTCAGCTCATCGCGTCGCCAGGCACCTACCAGCAGCCGTTTGAAGGCCGCATAGGTCGCATCAAAGGTCTGACGGCCACGCACATAGGTCTCGCGGTTGAAATCGCGGTAATCGGCTTCGTAGATACCGTTCACGCTTTCACCGGCCTGACCGATGAGGGCGGTAAAGTCCTGACGGTGCGGGCTGAGGGTGGGGCCGAGGTAGGCCTGCATCAAGGCGGCCAGTTCGCCCTGTTGTACGCCGTCATAGCGGGTGACAACCGCGCGCACCGCATCCCATTCAAAACTCAGCTCATCGCGCCCCAAGGCGCGGGCAGCCATGTTTTCACCGTCCTCGATTGATTGGAACGTCGAATGCAGCATGTCAAAGAACCGGCCCGTGCTGTCAAATTCAAGAAACGACGCACCCAAGGGCACCAGCAGGATGTCTGCCGCCGCCAACCCGTTGATGGTCAGATAACCTAGGGCAGGGGGGGTATCGACAAAGATGACGTCGTAGCGATCCAGCACTCCGTCAGCCTCTAACCGGTCAGTGAGAGCATCCCACAACTTCCAACCCCGCGCGGCCATGCGCCAAACGGGGATTTGGAATTCAGCCCAATAGAGGTTCAGCTGCGCACCGATCAGATCGATGTTGGGCCAATGGGTGGGACGGATCACATCATCGGCTGAAATCTTCAACGCCTCATTCAGCGTGTCATCAATCGCCACCGGGGGATCGCCGCGCAAAACCCGCGCCTGATTGTCCGCCTGAGCCTGCATCGCGTAGTGGCGCGCCAGCAGGGGAAAGACGGTTTGCCATTCATCTTCGATCTGCCCGCCAAAAATCGACGTCATCGACCCCTGACTGTCCAGATCAATCACCAGAACCTTATACCCATCAAGCGCGGCTGACATGGCCAGATGCGCCGCGGTGGAGGTTTTACCAACGCCGCCTTTGAAATTGGCCACCGATACGATTTTGGCGGGCAATCCTTCGGGGCGGTAGGGGGTGTATTCTTTGGCCTTGCTGCCCTCGCGCCCGAAATGCGCGCGCAGGCGCAGGACCTCATCAAGCGAGAACCATTTGGCCCCGCCAACAGTTTCGGACCGCCCCTGGGGCAGATCCGTATTGGCCTTCAGGACGCGGCGAAAATGGGCCTGGGCCACCGGGATCAGGTACTTGGTGATTTCCCACGTGGAAAACAAGCGCAGCGATTTTTGGCCGGTCTCATCCATGCCCCGATTGGCCAGATCATTACGGCCCCGCGCACAAGCCTCGGCAATCTTTTGAAACCCTTGGGTCGAGGTTGGGGCACTCAGATCGGCAAGCGCCTGATCGGGATCGATATTGAAATAGGGTGGTAAAGCGTCAATCATGGAATAAGCCGGTAATGTGCTATGTTTATGCTAATGTACGCTAAAACACCGCACATGGAAGCAAAACCCGCATTTTTATCGCTTTTCTAAGCAAATAAACGGCTCAGCCTGGGAAAACGATTGAATTGAAAGGGCAGGGGTCAAAAAAATATCAGTGTTATATATTGTTATATAAGTGTTAAGGGATTCTGCAGTTTTGGCAAACCTTTGTTTTTATTAAACATTGAGAGCGTTTTATTAGGACAAGTGAATCCAATCCCCCGATAAGGTGACTCTGATCCCACGATCAAGTGACTCTGATCCCACGACGGTGCTGTTTGGTTCTGGTGGACATGCATGGCCTGCAACTTTTAGGGTGGTGTCATTAAAACCCCGATTCCCATTTGGTGTCTATTTCGGGCGGGAAAACGGGTCAGAGGATCGGGGGTACCCCGGCAGAGCAGGACAGGCATATGACGCAAGCGATTGGGCTTTTGCCGATGCGGCATCCGACAGGTGATTTTTTTGTCTGCGATATTTTTGATGCTGCGCCCAAGGATGATCTGGCAACGATGGAGCATCCTATTTTTTCTCTCTCGACGCGGCCCGACCGGCGCATCCTGAGCTATACCCATAACGGGACTGACATCACGGTGGTGCCCTCGGTCAAGGGCCTCGCGACGATCCACGACAAGGACATCCTGATCTATTGCATCAGCCAGTTGATGGCCGCGCTGAATGCGGGCCGCGCGGTGGCGCGCACCATCACGCTGACCGCGCATGATCTGTTGATTGCCACCAACCGCGAAACATCCGGCGATGCCTACCGGCGCCTGCGCGAGGCATTTGAGCGGCTGGCCGGGACACGTATCACCACCAATCTGGAAACTGGCGGGCATGAGGTCACGAGCGGCTTTGGTCTGATCGAAAACTGGGAGATTGTGCGTAAGGCCAAGGGTGGGCGGATGGTCAGCGTGTCCGTCACGCTCAGCGAATGGCTTTACCGCGCGGTGCTCAGCAAATCGGTGCTGACGGTGTCACGCGATTATTTCCGCCTGCGCAAACCGTTGGAGCGGCGGATTTACGAACTCGCTCGCAAACACTGCGGCCGGCAAGATAGCTGGCGGGTTTCGGTCGATTTGCTGTTGAAGAAATCCGGATCTGCCTCGCCGCGACGGGTGTTCCGAAAAATGTTGCGCGACATGATCGCAGCCGACCATTTGCCGGATTACACGATGGCCGAAGAAACCGGCGACATGATCCGCTTCGCTCTGCGCGGAGCGGTGATCGAGGGGGCAGGGGGTCCAATGCTGGACCCCGCAGTTCTGGACGAGGCTCGTACCCTGATGCCCGGCATGGATGTCTATCAGCTCGAGGCGGAATGGCGCGCTTGGTGGGCCCGTTCAGGCCGGCCAGTGCTCCGGTCATCCGAGGCGGCGTTTTTGGGATTCGTGCGCAAAAAGGCGGGGTAGGTTTATGCGGCCTTCACGTCAGCTTTTAGACACAACCTAAGAGGGTAAAATTTTTGAAATTTTCTAAAACCCTTTTGTAACCCACCACACTTTTAAATATCAGACCGGACTGGCACCGTCAGGATCAACCCGTTTGAAACAGCAGGTTGGCGGTGCCACTGGCGCCGGGTTTGTTCAGCTTCGCCTGATGTCCGGCCCCTGAATGGGTCAGCAAAGTGGCATCGCCCGCGACAGCCAAACGGTTGGGGGCATCGGCGGTGGTCTGAATGCCAAGCTGTGGCAGGTTCTGGTACCGGGGCCTTCAACGGCCGTGCGCCAAACCGTGCCGTCAAAGACCATCAAGTGGTTTGCGTCCTGAACCCAGGCCATCCAACCCGCGCGCGGAGTGTAAAACACCCAAGTGTTTCCCTCGTAGACAGCCAACACACCTTCGGCCTGACCCACCCAATCCCCCGTGGGGCTGGTGGGTAGGATATAGTGTGTCCCATCCTCGGGTGTGGTGGGAGGGCTTCCTCATCAACGGACGTCACCGACATCTGCACCAAGACATCCAGCCGCCGCATCCCTTCATTATGAATGACGTACTTCTGCGCCTGAGAAGGCTGGATATAAGGCAGTGAAAGACGTGGAGATAGGTCGGGACACTCGGGCATGTGGATCATCCCTGATCAAGCTTACAATGGAGCCTGAACATTTCGCTTATTTCTGACAAAGATCTTACCGGGGCGTACGATGGTCGCCTCAGAGGGCCACATTATACGAAGCCATTTTTCTGCCCTCGAAAAGAAGGTTGGGACTTCAGAGACATTGGCAGGATATGCTTAACGTTTTCACACTATGTCAGTGGGGGTATGAGGTGTGTATTTCGCAGTACTGAGTTCATCACTGCTTGGATGCGTATTGCAATCAACCGCGGTTTTTTGGGCCGTGTCTAGCCAAGTATGAAAAACCATCCCAGCGCGACAAAGATATTGCCTGCTCACGGTAGGCATGGCGCTTATAGTTAACATAATGTTAGTTATGCGCATCAACTATTGTAGCAGCAAAGCTAAAATGTCACCCATGAGCAATTCAGGAATGTCACTCTCCCCCAAAAGACTGAGGGAGATCGGGCCGGGGATGGGTGATGATGAGCGAGCGCGAGTTGAACCGCCTGGAGGTTTTGGCGCAGGTTGATGACGGCCGGCTGTCGGTAGACAATGCCGCGAACCTGCTGGACCTGACGCGTCGGCAGATTTTTCGATTGTTGAAGCGGCATCGTGACGATGGAGCTTCTGCGATCCGGCACAAGGCGCGTGGTAAGCCTCCAAACAATCGCATCCACAAGGCCAAGCGTGAGTATGCGCTGAGCCTGATCAAAGAGACCTATCCAGATTTTGGCCCGACACTGGCGGCGGAGATGCTGGCCGAACATCACGGGTTCAAGGTGTCTCGCGAGACCGTGCGCAAATGGATGCAGGAAGACGGCCTTTGGCTCTCGCGCAAACAGCGCCGGACGTTCCACCAGCCACGCTTGCGCCGGGAATGCTATGGTGAGTTGATCCAGATCGATGGCTCGGATCACCGTTGGTTCGAGGATCGCCGCGATCCCTGCACTCTACTCGTCTTCATTGATGACGCGACCAGCGCGCTCATGGAACTGCGATTTGTCAAATCTGAGAGCACTTTCAGCTACTTCGAGGCTTTGGAAAGCTATCTGCTGAAGCATGGACGCCCCGTTGCCTTCTACAGCGACAAACACACAGTTTTCAGGGTTCCTAAGCCCAATGAGAATATGACGGGTATGACGCAATTCGGGCGTGCCCTGGCTGAGCTGAACATTGAGATCATCTGCGCCAATTCCTCTCAGGCCAAAGGTCGCGTCGAACGTGCAAACCGCACGTTGCAAGATCGGCTAGTCAAAGAGCTGCGCATCGCAGGTGTCTCCAACACGGAAGACGGCAATGCGTTCCTTGTGGGCTTTGTCGACCGCTACAATGCCAAGTTTGCAAAGGCTCCGGCCAAGCCAGACAATCTGCATCGGGCTCTAAACATCGCGCCAGATCGCCTCTCCGAAGTCTTCTGTCTGCGCGACAAACGCTATGTGACTAAGGATTTGACACTCAAGTACGACCGAAAGCGCATCCGGCTGGAGGTCAACGATCTGACGCGCGGTCTCGTTGGCAAATACGTGGACGTGTACGAGATGCCAGACGGGCGACTTCAAGCCCGTGCCAAAGGTGTCGCCCCGCCATGCAGCATCTTCGACCCGCACCAACAGCGCGTCACCCACGCCGCGATCACCGAGAACAAACACCTAAGTGCAATTCTTGCGTATATCAAAGTAGAACAAGACAAGGATGTCGCACCGCCCGTGGTCAAACCTACGAGCGTAAAAAACAATTACAAAAAGAACGGGCGCCGGAATACCGGCTGGAACAGCCTTGCAGACCAAAAGCGCATCACCAAACGCAAAGCCAGCCAGGGCTGCGATGTCTGAGGTCTCCACCCTGTCAGGCTTTGCTCCCGTCATCGCCCTTGGTGACATTTCTGCTTTGCGCAGCCGGTGACATTTCTGAATGGCGTTTACACCCCACGGGGGCACATTCTAAACTGGGTTGCGACAATTCCCCTATCTTGCTGGAAAGCAAGGAGAATGAATATGCCCCACGTGGTCCAAGGTTGGGAGCAAGTGCATTTGTTGGGCGGACTCTACACAAATCTGGAGGAATTTTAGGGGCTCAGGTCAACTTCAACAAGAGTCGCGGTTCTGGTATCCCTCACACTGCTTTAAAGTGTCGATGAGTGGCAAAGGAAATTGCTACTACAATGCGGCGGTTGAAACCTTCTTCAAGACAATCAAGGCTAAACTCATCTGGCGGAAGTCGTGGCCCACACGACGACACGCAGAACTGGCTACCTTCGAATATATCAACGGCTTCTATAACCCGCGTCGGAAACACTCAGCATTGGGCTGGAAAAGCCCCTTGGCTTTTGAACGACAGGCAGCTTAAATGAGTACACGGTGCAGCACGAAAGCGCGACAGGTCCACGCGGGAATGATCACGGAACTCCAGACGAGTCTGAATGAAGGCGATGCACAGCGATTACGGATATTGGTCGAGAAGCGTGTGGATGGCTATCATCAGGGCGATGTGGGCAGTGCAATGACATGACTGTCGTTAAACAGGAAATGACCGTTGGACGCAGTATCCCCTAAGGATTGCTTTTGCTGTGTCGGGTGGGAAACAAAGGGTTTTATCCTGCGGGTAATTCACCTATTGAGGCCTGAAAAATTGCTATAGGAAAACGAAATGTTTTCGGGAAAAATTTTAGATAAAACAGCAACGATTGGCATTTTGGGGTTGGGGTACGTTGGTATCCCCTTGGCGTTTCGTATTGCACAAACCGGCCTCAAGGTCATGGGTTTTGATGTGCTGCAAGCTCGGGTTGACGGTTTGAATGCAGGCAAAAGCCCGATCAAACATATCCCTGATAGTGACATCGGACAAATGGTTGCTGCGGGCTTTGAGGGTACCACCGATTTTTCACATGCGGTCGAATGTGATGCGCTGATCATTTGTGTGCCGACGCCGCTGAATGAATACCGCGAACCCGACCTGAGCTTTGTGACAGCAACAATGGATCAGCTCGCGCCTTATCTGCGGGCCGAACAACTGGTCGCCCTTGAGAGCACAACATGGCCGGGCACCACAAAAGAAGTATTGCTGCCTTACGTTGAGCGCGCTGGCCTGACCGTTGGCACCGATTTCTACCTTGTCTATTCGCCAGAGCGCGAAGACCCCGGCAATAAGAATTTCACCACCCGTACAATTCCCAAGGTTGTGGGCGGGCACACGCCTGCATGTAAGGATGCAGGCGTCGCACTTTATAGCACATTCATCGATCACGTGGTGCCCGTCAGCTCAACCCAAGCGGCTGAGATGGTCAAGCTGCTGGAAAACATTCACCGCTCGATCAACATCGGCCTTGTGAATGAGTTGAAGGTTGTGGCCGACGCTATGGACCTTGATATTTTCGAGGTGATTGATGCGGCCAAAACCAAGCCATTTGGTTTCACCGCCTATTACCCCGGGCCCGGGATTGGGGGCCACTGTATTCCGATTGATCCATTCTATTTGACATGGAAAGCACGCGAATACGGGCTGCACACCCGCTTTATCGAGCTTGCAGGCGAAATCAATGCAGGCATGCCGCAGTATGTTGTGGATAAATGCGTGCGTGCGCTGAACATGTCAGGCAAATCCCTGAAAGGCGCCAAAGTGCTGGCCCTTGGTATTGCCTATAAAAAAGACGTTGATGATATGCGCGAAAGCCCATCTGTTTTTGTGATGGAATTGCTGCGTGAATGGGGGGCTGATGTCGCCTATGCAGACCCGAACGTGCCGGTATTCCCCGAGATGCGCGAACATGATTTTGATCTGTCATCCGTTGACCTGACGCCTCAAACACTGGCCAGCTATGACGCAGTGGTTTTGCTGACGGATCATAGTGATTTTGACTACGCCATGATCCGCGATCATGCGCAGGTTATTATCGACACAAGAGGTAAATTCCGCGAAGGCGGCGATAACATCTGGCGAGCCTAAGAAGGACTTATAAGAATGACGAATTATGCCTTGATTGGTGCGGCTGGCTATATTGCGCCACGCCATTTGAAAGCGATCAAAGAAACTGGCGGAAATCTTGAAGTTGCCTATGACATCAACGACAGCGTTGGGATCATGGATAGCCATTTCCCCGATGCGGCTTTCTTCACGGAATTTGAACAATTTGACAGCTATGTACACGGTCTCAAAACCAAGGACCGCGCGGTTGACTATATGGGTATTTGCAGCCCGAACTATCTGCACAAAGCGCATATGGCGTTTTCGCTGCGCGCAGGTGCCAGTGCGATTTGCGAAAAGCCGCTTGTCTTGGATCCGGCCGAGATTGACGAGTTGGTCGCATTGGAAAATGAGACGGGTCACAAGATCAATTCGATCCTGCAATTGCGCCTGCACTCCGCGATCATTGCCTTGAAAGAAAAGGTCGCCGCAGCCCCTGCAGATAAAACGTGGGATGTGGACCTTGGGTATTTCACGTCACGTGGTGCGTGGTATCACGCCAGCTGGAAGGGTTTCACCCGAAAGTCAGGCGGGATCGCGACCAACATCGGTGTGCATTTCTACGATATGCTCAGCTTTATCTTTGGCCCAAACAAAGCGAATATTGTCCACCACCGTGGCCCTGATGCAGCGGCGGGTTATCTAGAGTTTGGCAATGCGCGTGTGCGTTGGGTTTTGTCGATTAACCGGAACCACCTGCCCGCACATACGCCCGAAGGTCAAAGCACACACCGGTCCATTACGGTGGACGGCGAAGAGATCGAATTTTCTGGCGGTTTCACAGACCTGCACACAGCATCTTATCAAAACATCCTTGATGGGAATGGCTACGGGCTTGAAATCGTGCGCCCTTCAATCGAGCTGGTGCACCACATTCGCACCGCCGCAATTGAACCGCATCGCGGCGAACAGCACCCCAATATCACCAAGGTTATCGGGTAATGTTCACAGGGGCCACAATTTCACTTGAAGCTTTGATCGGTGACCGCCCTGAGATTACGTTAGTCCGTGATTGCGATTTATCCCACGTGGCTAAAATCCCCTGCTTGGTGGCGCGGCGTGTTGTGCCTTGCGCACGGGGCAGTCATTTATCTGCGGCGCTGCGCGAGCCGGATGTTGTGGGTGTTATCGTGCCCGAGGTGCTGCGTGAGCAAGTGCCAGAACAGCTTGGGCTTGCTGTTGCGCCTAACCCGACGGTTGCGGCAAATAGCCTCCACGAGGCGCTTTGTGCAAAAGAAGGCTTTTTATGGGAACATTTTGACAGCGTCATTGACCCGACAGCTATTGTTCATCCAACTGCATATGTCGCGCCATACGACGTTAGGATTGGCCCACATACGATTGTCCATCCAGGGGCTGTTATCTTAGAACGTTCGATCATCGGCGCGCATTGTGCGATTGGGCCGGGGACCGTTGTGTCGACGGATGCGTTTGAAGTGGATACCGGTACTAGCCCACGCCGCATACTCAAACAGGCCGGGGGTGTTTGGCTGGACGACTATGTTGAGGTGCAAGCCAAATGCACCTTAGTCAGGTCAACCTTTGGCGGGTTCACCCGCATAGGTCGCGAAAGCAAGTTTGATTGTCAGGTTCACTTGGCACATGATTGTCAGATCGAAGAGCGGGTGCGTATCGCGGCTTGCGCTGAAATATCGGGGCGTGTTTGTGTTGGCGCTGATAGTTTCATTGGCCCGAACTGTAGTATTTCGAACGGTGTTAACATTGGCGCGCATGCACATGTGACGCTTGGCGCGGTCGTTGTGCGTGATGTGGGCGAAGGCGCCCGTGTCAGTGGTAATTTTGCCGTCGATCATCAACGTCTTATTGCACATATCAAAGCTATTCGCTGACGAGGAAAACATGGAATTTATTGATCTTGGGGCCCAGCAGGCGCGGATTAAAGATAAGATTGATGCGCGTATCCAAGACGTGCTTGCACACGGCCGATATATTATGGGCCCAGAAGTGATCGAACTTGAGCAAGCGCTGGCCGGTTTTTGTGGTGTAAAGCACGCGTTGACATGTGCAAACGGAACGGATGCCCTGTTATTGGCGTTGATGGCCTTGAATGTGGGCGAGAACGACGTTGTATTTGTCCCCTCTTTCACATTTGCAGCGAGCGTAGAGGTGGTTCCAACCGTGGGGGCCACCCCGTTTTTTGTCGATATTGATCCCGCAACATACAACATTGATCTTGAAAGCCTGAAACGGTCTATCCACGCTGTTCGCGAACATGGCCTAAGGCCAAAGGCTGCTATCAGTGTGGATCTTTTTGGCCTGCCTGCAGATTATGCCATCCTTGTTGAGCTTTGCCGCGCGGAGGATCTGTTTCTTATTGAGGATAGCGCGCAGGGGTGGGGCGCACAGTATAACAACCAAAAGACCGGTAGCTTTGGTGATATTGCGACCACATCGTTTTTCCCTGCGAAACCACTGGGTTGTTATGGCGATGGTGGTGCTATTTTCACAAACAACGACGCCTATGCCGCGACGATCGACAGTTTGCGGGTGCATGGCAAAGGGTCAGAGAAATACGATAATGTCCGGGTGGGAATGAACTCGCGTTTGGACACTTTGCAAGCTGCGATATTGCTTGAAAAGCTTGCAATCTATGCAGACGAAATCGAGGCACGCCAAAGCATTGCCGCGCGATATTCAACACAGCTGGAAGATGTGATCGCGGTACCGTTCAAACCCAACAACAGACACTCAATTTGGGCGCAATATACGCTGCGGGCCAAGACGCGACAGCAGCGTGATTTCCTGATGGCGGAGCTGAAGAAAAATGGCGTGCCGAGCGTCATTTATTATCCAGTCCCGTTGCATGAGCAGACTGCTTATAAAGACGTATTGATTGACCCCGAGGGGCTGTCACATAGTGCGCAGGCGTCTGAAACGGTCTTTAGCTTGCCAATGAGCGCATATTTGACCGAGTCTGATCAAGATAAGGTATGTGCTGTTTTGCGCGACGCTTTGCAGTCTTACACAAGCTGAATTCTCAATGAGCAATCGAGTCTTTCACAGAAGCGTAATTGTAGAGATACTGTCCGGATATGGCATACAGCTTTTGAGCATTGGCCTGCTCTTGGGGCAGAATTTGGTTCTGCCGTTGCTGATCGGCACTGAAGAATTTGGCAAGCTTGCGTTTGTGTTGGCGTCCTCTGCGCTGCTTTATGCGATATATGACCACGGATATAACCTGCTGATCATTCGCAAGCAGAACTTTCACGTTCAATTTATGCTCTGCAAACTGGAACTCTTTGCTGCGTTTTCTGTTTGCTATATTTTGTTTTGGCTTTTCTCTGGGTCCGAGCAGATGCTCCATCCCGCGTTGGTTATACCGCATGCGCTGAGCATGACTATTTTCACATATGTCATTTACTTTCTGATGGCAGGCGGCAGAATGCGCCAAGCCGCCCTGTTTTCAATCGTGCTCGCGTTGATCGGCTTGCTGACGCCGTTGCTATTTGTGTTTACCCAAGTGCCCATCATTTTCGCCCCCTTGGTGTCTACGATGACGTCATTGCTTATTGGGGTGGTATTTTTTCGGGATCTACCGATCCTGTTGTTTGTGAGAAATTTTCCAAAGTATGCGACCAAGCGGTTGGGCTTTCGGTATCGTTGGCGGTTGTTTTCCAAGCAGGCGCAGATTTCGGCAGGTACAATCATTGACGGGCTGATCGTGTGGTCCGGTGTTTATTTCATCGCGCTATTCCAAGGTCCACATGAGGCGGCGGTTTTCCGCATCTCGATGAGCATCATCACGTTGATGTCGCAGGCTATTCCAATATTTAAGCCGACCTATTTACGGTTGTCGCGCAGCACGCAAAACTTTATGAAACTGGCCCTGTTTTCAGGATCTGCGGTGCTTTGTGTGGGCTTACTACAATGGGCGTTCCTGCTGTTCTTTGGAATGCCCATTCTCTTGGCTGTGTTTACGGAAAGCGCGCCAGATATTTTTGACGTCATAATGCCGTTGGCTTTGGTGCCCGCTTTGAAAGTCATACTTGAGTTGCAAACGGTTCTATTCGACCGCCGAAATCTCTTGAGTTACCAATTTTGGTCCGTGGCCATCGCGTTACCCGTTACGCTTGGATACGCGTGGAAATATCAAAGCATTGTCGCGATTTTTATTTTCTATCTGGTGCTTTGCCTGTCGAACGGTGGCTTTCTGTTTCGGATGTTCAGACCTGACGCGCGGTAACTTTGCTATTTCATCTTTTTGTGTCTGTCAGTTGTAATCGTAAAAAAGAGCTGTTTGCTTCGGTCAAAGGAGTGCTGTTTTGATGAAATACCACCCCGAAGTTGACGGCTTAAGAGCGCTTGCTGTTGTGCCTGTGATCTTGTTTCACGCAGCGTTGAGATTTTTGATGGCGGGTTTAGCGTCGTGGACGTGTTCTTTGTGATTAGCGGGTACTTGATCACGAACATAGAAGGCAATCACTTTCGGCTTATCCGGTTTTGATCTTGTCGCCTTGCCCTTTGCCGGTGACGGTTGCGATAAGTATTTTCAGATCAAGCAACAAAGACCGAAGCGCATAGTAACGCTTATCGATATGGGCCAATTTATTTGGTGTACTCATGTCAATGTTGTTGATTTGCCCAAGGCCACTGATCCCGGGTTTGATGTTCAAAACCCCAAGGTCCTGGCGTGCCTGGATCAACTCTTCTTGATTTAGCAAGCAAGGACGGGGACCGATCAGGCTAATTTCATTGCGGAAGATATTCCAAATTTGCGGAAGCTCGTCGATTTTCGTTTTCCTCAAGAATATGCCGATCTTTGTAATAGATGCCGCGGAGACTTCGTGTGTACCCGCCTGTTTTGTGCCTGTTTGCATGGTTCTGAATTTGTAGCATTTAAAGTTTTTGCCGTTCTTGCCGACGCGCGTTTGCACAAAGAGACCCGGTCCGGGCGACCCTGCACGAATAGCGATCCATACAATGGCCAAAACCCATCCGAGCAAAAGGGCCACCGAGACAGCAAACAAGATATCGATCAGACGTGTCGTGACACTATAGACCGGATTGTTATCTTGATCATCAAACAGGATAATTTCGGCAGACGACGCCACGGGTTTATCGGCGGTGATATGTGCGACCAGTTTATCAATATGAACGGTTGGTTTGAGAGCCGCCAAAATGAGGAATGCGATTTTGGCAGCTGGGCGCCACATCTTATTCAAAATGGATAACTTGCCAGCCCAAAAATGCCCGTAAACCGCCGGAAGGTAGATCGTTTCAGCCGATAGACCATCCATTTCAGACAACGCTTTGGATGCTTCTCTTTTGCTGATGGCGTAATCACTCAGGTTCTGCGGATCGAGCCCATGAACGGAAGAGATATTGATGAACTTGCGGATCTGTGCCGCTTTGGCC
>Ga0209344_10001262_pt1 | contig 34233 bp, 35 predicted proteins | sample Cruoilmetagenom6_FD_187293 | JGI IMG/M metagenome (GOLD analysis project Ga0209344, IMG submission 187293) | Oil polluted marine microbial communities from Coal Oil Point, Santa Barbara, California, USA - Santa Barbara Oil Seep Sample 6 (SPAdes)... | ecosystem: Environmental > Aquatic > Marine...
AATCAACCGCCCTCGCTTTAAATCTACTCTTTAATGTAGTGATCATTGCCGCAGTGCTTTGGGTTATTGATTATGTCTTGAAACGAATGATAGTTCGCGGATTTAAATTATTTACCGACAAAACCAGAACGACCTATGATGATTATTTAATCCAAAGTAATTTCCCCAAATACCTAGCCCATATTATTCCGTTCATCATCTTAAGGGCATTGATTCCTATCGTGTTGTTAGATTACCCCTATTGGCAAAACATCTTTCTTAAAGTGACAGATGTTTATCTCATCGTACTCATGGTATGGATCTTCAGAAGTGTTTTAAAAACCACAATCAATTATTTGCGAAATAAAGAGAGTTTTAAGGATAAACCGCTTGATAGTTACGCACAAGTCATGTTGATTTTTATTTGGTTTGTAGGCTTGGTGTTTATTTTCTCAGAATTAACAGACAAAAGTGTACTTAAATTTTTAACCACTTTAGGGGCGGCATCAGCGGTTTTATTACTGATTTTTAAAGATACCATTTTAGGATTTGTTGCCAGTATTCAGGTGTCTGTGAATGATATGGTACGCATTGGTGATTGGATTACTATGGAAAAATACGGGGCAGATGGAGAAGTGATTGAGATAAATTTAGCAACCGTTAAGGTCTCTAACTGGGACCTCACCATTACTACCATACCGACCTATGCATTGATTTCAGATTCGTTTAAAAACTGGCGTGGTATGCAAGATGGTGGAGGACGACGAATAAAACGAGCCTTTACTATAAAGATTGATAGTGTACGTTTTTTACGTGAAGAAGATCTTACTCGCTATTCAAAAATTGAACTCATTTCATCCTATATTGAACATCGTCAAAAGGATATTGACCAATACAATAAACGGCAGCAAGCTGATAAGTCGATGATAGTAAACGGTAGAAACCAAACCAATTTAGGCTTGTTCCGGAAATATTGTGATTTATATGTGTCTCAACATCCTGCCGTAAATAAAGATATGATGATCATGACGCGTCACCTAACTCCCACAAATGATGGTATTCCGTTAGAAATTTACACCTTTTCAAAGGATAAAGAGTGGATTAATTATGAGCATATTATGGCTGATATTTTTGAGCATTTAATTGCAAGTGCAGCCTATTTTGATTTAGCGCTATACCAAGCCCCAAGTTCATCTGATCTTAAAGAATTTCGCGAGGCTATTTCATCGGAGACCAAGGCTTAAATGCCATGGGTGAGTACCCATTGTACACATAGCCCAACGAGAATACAAATTGAAAAACTCATAAGTGTTCCAATTAATACATATTCTGTTTGTTTTCTAGCGCCCTTTGTTTCGGTAAAACGAAGTATTGATTTGGCACCGATTAAAAAGCCAATGGCAGCAAATTGATTGATGAGCATTAGGGTGAGAATTAGAATGCGTTCAAAGACCCCAATGTAGCGCCCTGCTTGACGCAAGGACGTGGCTTGAACTTCATCATTGTCGAGCTGAATTTGCCACCGCTCTGTGGCTTTTCCGATAAGAAATCCCACTGGAAAAATGACGATTAAGTAGCCTACTATAATGGCTAAAGCTCCATGAGAAGATAACAACAGGTGTACATTTGGAAGAATAGCACCAAAGCCATCAATAATGAGTAACCAAGCCAAAAGAATCATAAGGCCATGCAGGCATTGGTCAATTAAAAAATAGCGTAAATTGTCTTTGGGCATGTATAATTTCCATAGATCAATACCAAAATGAGTCGTTGTGATAAATACGGGAATCATCCATTCTGTCCAATCTTGTAAGAGCAGATAGGTAGTTAGCCCTGCAATGAATACATGAACATACAAGGCCCACGAGCCAATTTTGTAACGTCTTTTATGCATAACCATTGCGGTAGGTTGAAACACAAAATCTGTTAGGATGTGTGCCAATATGAGCTGTAATAAAACAATGAGGTTTGCTTCCATTAGCCTTGATTTAATGTGGTTACTACCTTTTTATATCGTTGCAATAATAAGGCAATTGAATCCCAATTTGCCGCTTTTTTTCGATGGTTTATGGCCGATTGATTGACCCCCAGTTTAGCGGCAATTTCTCGTTCCTTATATCCTTTTAATACGTAGTAGACCACTTCCGCGGAAGCGACACTCCACTTACTGGTTAAGCTGTCAAAAAGACTAAAATGTACCTTAAACTCATCATTCACATCGGCATTAGTCGTTTTTAAAACAATTCTAGGATAATCTCCTTTCATACTGTCTAAGGCTTTTCCTGAAAGCTGAAAAGCCTCTCCATTTGATTCTAAAATGGAATCCCGTTTAAGATCAATGGCTCCCAAGCCTATTGCCATTCTAAAGTCAACGAGCCCTTGTTTGGTTTCGTTAGGAATCATATTAACGGCAGTTTTTAATAGTAACGAAGCCTCTAAGGCATTGCTTGGAGTGGTGATAACCCCTTGAAAACTGTCTCCTCTAAAAATCCGAAACTCAGCTGCTAAACTTTCTTTTAAACAATCAAATTCATTGTTCATCACATCTAAAATGTGATTTAGTGCGGCTACTGAATATTTTGTGGAGTCTATTAAATCTCCTGTAATTACGGCTTGCATACTACAAATATAAAAAAATATTAGTCTATAAGCTAATAAATATCAAATATTAGTCTAAGGACTAATAAATAGGTGTTATTAGTCTGTGGACTAATAATATTACCATTATAACGCAAGATTACCGAATTTATGCGAACGAATTAGCTTAAAAGATTCCCCTGATCATCCCAGGTAGCAATATCTGCACGTTTTGATTGGTCTACACATTTCGCAATCCACGCTTCATCATAGGCCAGGCCGTGTTTTTGTAAAACATCTTCCGGAACGCCATCCCATACATTGGGAGTATTTCCTTTATAGCCCAAATCTTCTATCCCCATTTTAGAGGTATAATATCCCGTTAGCGTTAGATTTCTCATTTCAGAAAAGAATTTCTCCCCTTGTTTTAATTCTGCTGCCGTTTTATTCGGATAGGCAATTTGATCGCAAATAGCTTTTTGCTCGTCAATACTACAGGCAATAAATTGCTTTCCATATGATTTGGTTGCAAAATTATCTAACCACATTAGTCCTCCGCGCAACGGAATCTTTTTAGCAGGCATGTCTTTTACAATAAAGGCAATAAAATCTACTACCCCAGCATCAGTGGCTGCACCAAATTGATCATTGGCTGGTAAAATCAGATCGCATAAGACTGCGATGGTTGACAATTCATGTTCGTTAAAATAGGTTTCCTCTAGTAATTTTTCGTCATACGCAATTTCCTCTGGCGTTCGTCCATATACTTGTAATTTACCCGTAGTAACTGGAGGTTCTTCTGCTGGATTAGGTGCACAGCCTTGTAAGGTAAGGCCTGCAGCCATTGATCCAAGTAATAAGGATTTTATGGTTTCTCTTCGATTCATATTACAGGTTTTGTTTTTTTAATTCATTTACAATATGGTCGCAGGTTCTCCACGCTAAGGCGAGGATGGTCCAGGTTGGGTTTTTATCTGCTTGAGACACAAAAGGTCCGCCGTCTACTACATACACATTATCAACATCGTGCAGCCGCATCATGCTATTGGTTACTGAAGTTTTTGGGTCATCTCCCATACGTGTTGTTCCTACTTCATGTATAATTTCACCCGGTTTGGTCAACCCGTAATCTTGCTCTTTTCCTGGCTTAGATCCTAAGACCACAGCTCCCATACCGTCAAAAATTTCTTCAAATGATTCATGCATGTGCTTCGCTTGTAATCGCTCATGATCAGACCACGTATAATTAAAACGCAAGACTGGAATTCCCCATTCATCTACTACATTTGGATCAATCTCACAATAGTTATCTTCCCGTGCAATGCACTCCCCTCTTCCTACAATTCCAATAACAGACCCATAGAATTTTTTAACGTCTTCTCTAAGTGGTTCACCATAACCTCCCACTTCTGCACCAATATGTTCATTCAAGCTGTTCGGATTAAAGCCAAAGCCATACGATGGCATGCCAAAGCCACCCCAAACTTCGGTATGGTAACCGCGTGGAAAATCAAGTTTACTGTGATCTCCCCACCAAGGAGAATATACGTGCATGCCGCCTACCCCATCTTCATTATACGTTTTTCTATTCATCATGGCAGGAACAAAGGCGCTACGCCCTGCTCCGGTAGAATCATGCAAGTACTTTCCAATCAATCCACTGCTATTTCCAAGTCCATTCTTATGGTAGGTAGATTTTGAATTTAATAGGATTCGTGCAGAACTACAAGCCGAAGCTGCTAAGACGACCACCGTCGCATTTAGCTGATGCTCTTGCCTTGTTTTTTTATCAATATATACAACCCCTTTAGCTCTTCCTTTGTCATCTACAACCACTTCACGCACCATCGCATCTGTGTATAACGAAATTTGACCCCCATTTTTTTGTGCCGGAAAAATCAAGCAAGATCCTGCCGAAAAATCGGCATAAACACTACACGAGCGATTACATTGGCTACAATAAAAACAGACTCCTCGGTCTTCATTTATTTTTTTTGTTAGGATGGATAAGCGCGATGGGATTACCGGAATATTTGCCTTTTTGGCCCCTTTAATATAATATAATTCGTGAAGTCTTGGTTTCGGTGGAGGTAAGAAAAAGCCATCCGGTTCATTTGGCAGGTTTTCTTTAGTGCCAAAGACCCCAATCAATTTATCTACCTTATCGTAGTAGGGTTTTACATCTTCATACGAAATTGGCCAATCTTCCCCAAGTCCGTCATAACTTTTATGCTTAAAATCTCGTTCACCAAATCGCAACGAAATTCTTCCCCAGTGATTGGTTCTACCGCCAAGCATTCGCGATCTAAACCAATTAAACTCGGTGCCATTTTTTTTTGTGTAGGGTTCTCCCTTTAAGCTCCATCCTCCATACGCCATGTCCATTTCTCCAAAATGTCTAAAATCTGTACTCGCACCTCTTCTGGGCGATTCATACGGCCATTTTAATTGGGTTTGAGTTACGGGATCCTTAGGGTCAAAATACGGTCCGGCTTCAACCACCGCTACCTTTAATCCCGCTTCTGATAAGATTTTTGTGGCCATTCCGCCCCCTGCTCCTGATCCCACAATAATCACGTCAAATGATTCTGGTGCCTTTGTAATATGCATAAATTAAATTTTGATTTGTTCAAATATATAAAACTAAACGCCAATATAAATCGTTAAAATATTAATTATTATTAATATTGCGCCATAAAAATAGTGCTATGAATTATATTTTATACGATGGATCAGTCAGAGACAGCTTGCTGCCCTTGACATTTACGCGTCCAGTTGCCGATATTCGCGTGGGTATTTTAACCATACGCGAGAAGTGGGAAAAACAGTTAAATTGTACCACAACTACATTAACCGAAGACTATCTCGCAGAAAAATTCCCAATGGTTGAATTAGGGCATAATGTGATGATCAATGCGGCTTATTTACCTACTCCAACACTAGTTGCTATGGTAAAAGACTTAAAAGAAGGTCAAGCTATTTGTTATCAAGAGGAGATTATTGCATTTTATACCCGCGAAGAAACCGAGGTTAATTTTGACGATTGTACCCTTCTTAACTATACGGATCCTTTGGTGAAAATTGCTTTTCCTTGGGATATTTTTAGTTGCAATGGCGCGGCCATTGCGGCAGATTTTGCCTTACTTACAGCAGGGCGAACTTCGGCTAAAATTCCAGATACAGTACAGTGTATTGCTAAAGAAAATATATTTGTTGAAGAAGGTGTTGAACTGAGCTTTGCGATGATTAATGCCAGCGAAGGACCTGTTTACTTGTCAAAAGGAGCGAAAGTTTTAGAAGGGGCTATGCTTAGAGGTCCATTTTCTCTTGGATTAAATTCTACCGTTAAAATGGGTGCTAAAATTTATGGAGAAACCACAGTGGGTCCCTATTGTACCGTGGGGGGAGAATTGAAAAATGCAGTGATATTTGGCTATTCTAATAAGGGGCATGAAGGATATTTAGGAAATGCTGTTCTTGGAGAATGGTGTAATTTAGGTGCAGACACCAATAATTCTAATTTAAAAAATAATTATGCAGAAGTCAAAGTTTGGTCGTATGAGACAGAACGATTTGCAAAAACGGGATTACAGTTCTGCGGCTTAATTATGGGAGATCATTCTAAATGTGGGATTAACACCATGTTTAATACGGGTACTTTAGTTGGAGTCAGTGCCAATATTTATGGGGCTAGCTTTCCTAGAAATTTTATTCCTTCCTTTTCTTGGGGAGGTGCTGCCGGATTCACAACCTATCGATTAGAGAAAGTAAAAGAAGTGGCAGAAAAGGTTATGGCTAGAAAAAAATTGCCTTATACTGAGGTTGATCATGCCATCTTGCAACACGTTTTTGAAGCGACCGAGAAATACCGACAACGTTAACTACCCACTATAAAAAAAGCCATCCCGAAGGATGGCTTTTTCATTAATTAACTCAATTTGTATTACATACTGCTTTTAGTCATTGTTTGATTCGGATTGAATCCTACAGGAAGATACTCTTCAATGTCAAAATCGAAAGGAATTTCTTCTGGTGTAAGTTCAGCTTCAAAAATCATTCCTTCATACGGATCGAAGCTGGCAGGTAAATAGGCTTCAGGTTCAAAATTAAAAGGAATCTCTTCTGTAATTAAGGCATAAGATTCGTCGATTATCATCCCCTTATACGGGTCAAAATTTACCGGTAAATACGCGTTCACGTCAAACATGATTTCTTCCGCTTCTTCGGCATATGAATCTGGTAAATTTTCAATTACCCTATCAAGGTCCATTTGAGCTGCAATTGAACTTGGCATAGTTCTTGAATTACTACTGTAAAATTGTGCGTTTGCCATTAAGCTGATGGCGAACATAAAAGGTAAAATTAGATTTTTCATTTTATAAGGTTTTAATTTGGATCATCATTTTCGTACTATGTTTTGCAAGGTACTTTATTATAAGACGATTGTTTTTTTCAATTGTTACACTTTTTGTGCAAAATTTTTATAATTAGTTGATAATCTTTGTGTTAATTTTAAATTAGGCAGGGATGCTTGGAAAGCAATCGCGGCTGTTTTTGTTGTTAACGTTTTCATTTTTTTAGCGTTTTTTAGTTTTATTTGATACAAAGATGGGGTGTTTTTACCGTGCTCCATAAAAAAACAGACCGAAGTGTTATTTTTTCAGGATGAATTGAAATATTTCCCATGTTGCACTCAGAAATTGTCATTTAATTGGTTTTTTTTTGACAATACAAAGATGCAAAAGCAGGGTGGAAAAATAGGTTAAGCCTACGTTAAAGAGGCGTTAATCTTAGGCTAAAAAAATCCAAAAAAAATGCTAAAATTTGGCGTGAATGTTAGCCAAAAATTAGCGGGAGGTTTAGGCAAAAAAAAAGGCTGTCAAAGACAACCCTTTTGTGCTGCTCAGGTGAGCTTAAAATTGGCTAGTTCCGGATGTTTTATTCGGATTAAATCCGCTGGGAAGGTAATCTTGAATGTTAAAACTAAATGGAATTTCCTCTTCAATGATTACTTCCTCGAGAAGCATGCCTTTGTACGGATCGAAGTCAATCGGTAAATACGCCTCGATAGTAAAATCAAATGGTATTTCTTCTTCGATAAGGTAGGCAGATTCATCGATAATCATTCCGCTGTAGCTGTCAAATGTTGTAGGAAGATAGGTGCTGAGTTCAAAATCGAGTTCAATTTCCTCATCTTCACCCGCATAGGTATCGGGTAATGATTCAATAAGTAAGGCGATATTGATTTCTCGGAGAATATCTTTGGCAAAATTGACATTTTGTTGGCTGGTAAACTGCGCAGAAGCCACTATACTAAAGGCTAAAAAGCAAGGTAGAATTAATTTTTTCATGACGTTATAGTTTTAAGTTTAGATCGATATTATGTACTATGTTTTGCAAGGTACTTTACTATAAGACGAGTCCTTTCTTGTTTTGTTACATGAAAAGTGATATTTTTTTAATAAATCTTTGCTTTTCAGTGGCTTAACGGACGGTTATTGTGGGGAATGAATTGCTATTTCTACAGGTTTTTTGTAAAATTGGTATGCAGAAAGGAGTTGAATATGGCTCTATTTTTACAAAATTTAGGTGAATTAGCTAGGCCGAGCCGCTGTAGTTTACCCTATTCAAATGCGATTTAATTGTGGCAAAAAAAAAGAGCCACGGACGGTGGCTCTTATCTTGTAACTAATCAAATAACTATTTACATCGTTGCACTTGCGTCAACGCTGTTTGGATTAAATCCTACAGGAAGGTAATCTTCGATATTAAAATCAAAAGGAGCATCTTCTTCTAGAATTTGTTCTGCATCAAACATACCTTCATACGCATCAAAGTTAGAAGGTAAATAAGCAGTAATGTCAAAACCTAAATCAATGGGCGAATCAATTAATAAACTTGACTCATCCGAAATCCATTGCGTATATGCATCAAATTTAGCAGGTAAATAGGCAGCTACGTCAAAAGAAATTTCTTCTTCATTGGTTGCAATTGTATATGTTTCATCAGTTATCATACCTCTATATACGTTAAAGTATTTTGGTAAATACGCAGTAACGTCAAAATCAATCGCGATAGGCTCGTCAATCAATAAATAAGATTCGTCTAAGATCATTCCTTTATACGGATTGAAATCTGCAGGCAAATAGGCATTGATGTCAAAATCAAAACATGATTCTTGTGACTCATTTACCTGAGAAAATTCGTTTGGATGACCATTATTTGAATGGGCTGCTAAGGTTAATCCTAATCCTAAACTGATGGTTAATATTAATTTTTTCATTCGTTCTAAATTTTTCAATTTTTTTGGTTGTTTTCCTTTTATATATATAACGTTTCAAAATCCTTTTTGTTACAAAATATTCATTTCTTTAACATTTATTTAACATTTGAATGGCAATATTTGTAAAATTCTCCTGATTCGTTGAATATATTTCAATGTACTTTTATTCGGTTTATTGTTCAGATTTCATATTTTTACTAGGTTAATCGTCGTTTAATTGACAATTTCAGTAGTGTTTCGATGTTTTGTTGAAAACTCAATAATTTCATCTTTATAAAACCCTCACTTATATGACTATATAACAACACAAAGGTTACATCTCCCCCTCCATTTTTGGAAAACTTTAACAAAAAAAAACTGCTACAAGAAGTAACAGTTTATTTTCGTATCTATTGTGTTTATTCGTTTTTACGTACATCTCCTGATCCACTTATTTTTACATCTGTTGTAGGATTTCCTTTATACGTTACATTCCCAGATCCTGAAACCCGTACTTTTAATGCATTAACAGTTCCCACATGTACATCTCCACTTCCTGAAATACTTGAACTCACATTGCTAGCGTTTAAGCCTGAAGCTCTTATATTTCCCGAGCCTGCTAAAGAGCATGCTACGGCATCTGCGGTTCCTGATAGTTTTATATTACCCGAACCTGCCAAGTTAGAAGATAAGGTAGAGGTATCTACGTCTAAGGTGACATTACCAGACCCGGCCAAACTTACTTTCAACTTTGAACTGTTTAAGGTCATAGATGAATATACATTTCCCGAACCTCCCAAAGCTACCTCGTTAATTGATTTTACAGGCACAATGATTTTGCTTTTGGTGGTGCTTTTAACCGTATGTCCTTTTTTCCAATTAAGCACTAATTCACCATTTTTTACTTCTGTTACTAAGTAGGGAAGTAAATTTTCTTCAATCTTAATTGAGATCTTTCCTTCTGCTCCAGCAACAAGTTCAACATCAAACGAACCTCCTACAAACACACCATCATACGAACCTACATTGCGTTCTGTGGTGGTGAGGTTTCCATTTCCTTTTATTCTTTTTTGAGCTGAGAGCGTCATCGTGGCGGCTAAGAAGCAGACCAAACTTAGGGTACCTATTTTTTTCATAATTTTCATTTTTGATTGTTGTTTATTTATTTAAAACTTACACTACCGTAACTTGAGGTGATTTTAATGGCGGCCTTATTATTTGAAGATTTGTGATATCCTTCATAAAACTTTGAGGTTGATTTTTCTATTTTCTGATTGAATTTATACTGTCCGCCACCATAGTGAAATCCGCTATACTCTAAATTTAATGAGAAATTAAATGCTTGGTTGGGTACGCCGAGTTTAATTGCACAGAACTCCGATTCAATATCTACTGACTCAAAGGCATCTCCTACTGACTCTACACTTATCGAACCGTAATCCGCTTTAACCTGCAAGCGCTTATTAATTTTGCCGAATTTGACGGGTAAATAATCAGCGGTCCCAACCACAATGTCACTGGAGCCTACCCGTAGACTACCATAATCACTTGTGTAATTTAAATCATTAACGCGCTCAAATACAGAAGCGCTGTAATCGGAAACTAATTTGATGGTTTCGGCTTGGGTAAGGGTGAATTTAGAATAATCTGCATTGATCTCGCCTCCCTGCATGCTGCGAATGGACGACCCATTACAATAATCTATATTGATTTCATTATTGCGATGCTGCAAGTCACCTATAAATACATTACCATAATCACAATTTACAATTGCTTTACCTTTTAATTCGTTGATATAAATCGCCCCGTAATCATTGGTAACTTCTAAGGTATTTGTCACGGGCATTTTTACCAGATAGTTAATTTTGTAATGGATTGAATTATTTCTCCCCCATCCACTTAACTTGTCTATCTTAGTTTTGGCACTAACGGCGCTTTGACTTCCTTGAAAATTAACATCAATTCCATTAATCCGTTGTTCCACCTTAGCTTCATCATTTCCACTTACCACTATATTTACTTCTATAACGACCCTGCTTTCATTCCATGTCATGATGTTGACATCTCCAAATTTATTTTCAAGGTCTACTAGTGCATTCGAGTTTACCGAATATTCCTTTTTTAAGGTCTTCGTTTTATCGTAGGTACGTCCGTCGTTATTTCCTGCGTTCAAGGCCACAGGTAACCACAGAAATAAGAGCATTATTTTATATAATTTTGTCGTCATAATTTGTCCTTTTTAGGGTTTCTATTTCATCTAATTGCACAAGCAAGGCTTGCAATACTTCCACACGTTGTTGAAAGTTGGTAATCATGGCAATCACAATACGTCTATCATAATCACTATTGGCTAATTCTATTTTAAGGGCAGTGTATTTTTTCTCTAATTGTTCGAGCTGTTCCAGGGCATCATCAATGACCACTTGGTTGTCTGCTGTTCGCTTCGCATTAACTTGTTTTAACTCGTGCTGAATAGTCATGGTGAAAAAACTTTGGGTCTCTTCCATTTCTGGTGAAACGGCCGCTAATTCAAGGCCTACCTCTTGTGGTTCATCAGTATGTTGAAAGGAAAAATAGTACCCAACAACTAACAGGATGGACGCGGCTATAGATAGCCATTTCCAATGCGAAGCCATTTGTTTTGTCTTTTTACTTGCTCCTTGCGTACGCTCATCTAAACGTTCTAGCTTAGCTGTAAATCGCTCAAAGTGACCTATAGTGGGCTCCTCAGTGTCAAACTGCCCCTTAAATTCATCACATTTTTCTTGCATTTTATCCATTGTATTCTAGGTGTAATAATGTTCTTAATTTCTGTTTTGCTCTTGAGATCATGGTTCTGCTATTCTGATAGGAAATATCCATTATTCCCGCAATTTCTTCATGATCATATCCTTCTATCAAATGTAGGCTCAAGGCCAATCTATAATTATCTTTTAACTGATTAATTCCGTTTTTAATAGCTATTACACTAAGGCGTTCATAGCTTCCCTCCTCTTCCATCTCTTCACCTTGTTCTTTTACTACATCAAGTCCCACTTCATCTACCTTGTGGTTCTTGCGGTACTGTGTAATACTTTTATTCACTACTATTCGCTTAAGCCAAGCGCCAAAGGCTACATCTCCTTTAAAAGTGCCCAATTTTGTAAACGCAATTAGAAACGATTCTTGCATTACATCCTCAGCTTCAAAACTGTTCTTTAAAATCCGTAAGGCCGTATTATACATTGCTTTATAATACCTCTTGTAGATTTCGAATTGAGCACTTCTGTCTCCTTTTTCACATCGCTGCAAAAGTTGGGTAATATGTTCTTTTTGTGTATTCAAGTAATCGTTTCTATTGTAAAAGACAAGCCTCCTAGTAACTTGTTACAGTTTTGTTAATTTTTTTTAAAATGGATTTCAAGATACGGAAATGTAGGCTTGGCATAACAATTGACCTACTATAGTTGTATAACATTAAAAAAATAATTCAAGCAATTGACAGTTAGTTATTTACAGATTAATATGTTTTTATATGATTTGTTCAATTAATTCGTTTTATGTCAAATTGACTTGATAAATGCGTATGAGTAATCCTAAATATTTAAATATTGACAGTTTGTCATTACAACAGATAATAGATGAAGATTCGGAATTAATTCCTTTAATGACCCCTGAAGATGAAGAAGAAATTCGCAACGAACAGGTTCCTGATATACTTCCTATACTTTCTTTGCGTAATACAGTTCTTTTTCCCGGCGTAGTTATTCCGATAACTGCTGGAAGAGATCAATCTATAAAATTATTAAAAGAGGCCAATCGTGGAAATAAAACCATTGGGGTTGTGGCACAGAAAAATGAAGATGTTGAACATCCCACCCGTAAAGATATACACGACATAGGTACTGTAGCTCGAATTTTACGAACGTTAAAAATGCCCGATGGTAACACCATGGTTGTTATCCAAGGTAAAAAACGGTTTGAAGTAGGGGAATTTGTACAACATGAACCTTTTGTAAAAGCAAAGGTTAAAGAACTTGTAGAAGTGCTTCCAGAGCCGAATGATACCGAATTTTTGGCCATTATAGAATCCATCCGAGAATTATCTTTTAAGATTATTAAGGAGAACCCGAGTTTACCTTCGGAGGCTACCTTTGCCATTAAGAACATTCAAAGTAATTCTTTTTTAGTCAACTTCGTGTCGTCAAACATGAATTTAAAAGTGGCTGAAAAACAAACCTTACTCAATATGAGTAGTTTAAAAGAACGCGCTTTGGCTACCTTAAAAAAGATGGATGCAGAATTGCAACGCTTAGAGTTAAAGAATGATATTCATTCTAAGGTTCGTGAAGATATGGATCAACAGCAACGCGAATATTATCTTCACCAACAAATGAAAACCATTCAGGAAGAATTGGGCGGAGTTTCTTATGATGAAGACATCGAAGAAATGCGGGCTAAATCCAAAAAGAAAAAATGGTCTAAAGAGGTTGAAGAGACATTTAATAAAGAATTAGCGCGCTTACAGCGGATGAATCCTCAGGTTGCAGAGTATGGTGTTCAACGAAATTACTTAGAACTTTTACTCGATTTACCATGGCAATCTTATTCTAAAGATAAATTTGATTTAAAACGTGCGCAAAAGATTTTAAATCGCGACCATTTTGGAATGGATAAAGTGAAAGATAGAATTATTGAACATTTAGCTGTCCTTAAACTTAAAGGGGATATGAAATCGCCTATTATCTGTTTATACGGCCCTCCTGGGGTTGGAAAAACATCACTTGGGAAGTCCATTGCTGAATCGTTGGGGAGAAAATACATTCGGATGTCATTAGGTGGATTACGCGATGAAGCAGAAATTAGAGGTCATCGTAAAACCTATATCGGTGCCATGCCAGGACGAATTATTCAAAATATCAAAAAAGCGGGAACGTCTAATCCTGTATTCATCCTTGATGAGATTGATAAATTGTCAAATAGCCATAATGGAGACCCTTCTTCTGCCATGCTTGAGGTATTAGATCCTGAACAAAATACAACCTTTTATGACAACTATTTAGAGGTGGATTACGATTTGTCTAAAGTGCTCTTTATTGCTACTGCAAATTCGCTATCAACCATTCCTTGGGCGTTGCGCGATCGTATGGAGATTATTAATGTAAATGGTTATATCATTGATGAGAAAATTGAAATTGCAAAGAAACACTTACTGCCGAAGCAATTAAAAGAACACGGATTAACAGCGAAAGATTTACAAATTGGGAAACGCCAATTAGAAAAGATTATCACTGGCTATACCCGTGAATCAGGCGTTCGGTCTTTAGATAAAACCTTAGCTAAGGTGGTGCGTTATGCGGCAAAATCTATTGCCTTAGACGAGCCTTATCAGGTAAAGCTGACCAACGAGGATATTGAGAAAATTCTTGGTGCGCCACGCATGGAACGCGATAAATATGAAAATAATGATGTGGCTGGGGTAGTTACCGGATTAGCATGGACTAGTGTAGGTGGTGATATTTTATTTATTGAGTCTATTCTTTCTAAAGGTAAAGGGACTTTGAGTATTACCGGAAACCTAGGAAAGGTCATGAAAGAATCGGCAACCATTGCCATGGAATACATCAAGGCGCATGCTGAGCATTTTAAGATTCCTATAAAAGATCTTGAAACTAAAAATGTTCATATTCACGTGCCAGAAGGCGCTACTCCTAAAGATGGTCCAAGTGCCGGAATTACCATGTTAACCTCCTTAGTATCTGCCTTTACTAAACGAAAGGTGAAGTCAAAATTAGCCATGACAGGAGAAATTACCCTTCGTGGAAAGGTATTACCTGTTGGGGGGATCAAAGAAAAGATTTTGGCTGCTAAACGAGCTGACATCAAAGAGATTATCCTCTGTAAAGAGAACGAAAAGGATATCTTGGAAATAAAAGAGAAATACCTAAAAGGCTTAAAATTTCACTATGTAGAGAATATGAAAGAAGTGATAGACAAAGCCTTACTCAAACAAAAAGTAAGCTAAGTAAATAGCCCTCAAATAAAAAGACATCGTAGTGTGCGATGTCTTTTTTTTATGCCCTCTTGTATTAGGTTGGCTGTTTTTTTACATTTTTTGTACCTTTAACCAATGATGATAACTACAGTTGAACAGCTTAGAAACCTGTACCCATACGCGTCAGGAAGAGCGAAAGATAAGGTTTTACCCCACTTAGAAAAACACAGTACACATTTTATTATGAAGGCACCTTTTGCACTCCTTTCTACCAGAGATCGGGCCGGTAATATGGATGTGTCACCGCGCGGAGGTGAAGCTGGATTTGTTTGTGTGGCTTCGCCACAAACCCTACTTATTCCCGATGCCAAAGGCAACAATCGCCTAGATAGTTTAACTAACATTATTGAAACTGGGCATATCGGGATGCTTTTCTTAATCCCTGGTATTGACGAGACCTTACGCGTTAATGGCCGAGCAAAGGTGCGTGCAGATGCGGCGGTACTTGGCCAGTTCAATTCCCTACGGCATCCGCCGGCAAGTGTAATTGAGGTGGAAATTTCTGAAGTTTTTTTGCATTGTGCGAAAGCCTTAATGCGCGCACAGTTATGGAATACAAGTAAGCAGCTTAAACGGTCTGATTTTCCAACCATGGGTCAAATGTTAAACGATCAACTTGGGGCCAAAGGGCCTATAGAATCGCAGGCCGAAATGCTTAAGCGGTATAGCAAGGATATATAGCCTTCTATTTCTCAAATTTTATAGTTAATTAACAAGCACTATCTAATAAATTACCTTTTGATTCACCTATCTTTACACAAACCCACTTTATGATTCCATTTTTAAACCGCGTAATTACTAAATCCCTTCAACGTATTACAGGTAATTCGTCTAAGAACACCGCAAATGTGGCCATTGAAATTGAACATGGCTTAGTCGATGCCCTTTATATTTTTCTAGGAATCTGTTCGGCCGCCATAGGCATAGAAGGTTTTTTAATTCCCAGTTCTTTTATAGATGGTGGGGTTATGGGAATATCGCTTATTGTGAATGCCTTAACAAATACCCCCCTGTCACTTTTAATCCTATTATTTAATTTCCCATTTTTAATCATGGCATATTCTGCTATTGGTAGACGATTTGCTATTAAAAGTATCATTGGAATTGTCTGTTTGTCGTTGATTATTCACTTTGTTCCCATTCCTGTAATCACCCAAGACAAAATCTTGGTAGCGGCATTTGGGGGACTCTTTTTAGGTCTTGGAATTGGAATGGCTATTCGCGGGGGAGCCATTATTGACGGCACCGAAGTACTCGCCATTTATATCAGTCGCAAAACCAGTCTAACGGTTGGAAATGTGATTCTTTTATTTAATATTTTAATCTTTATTAGTGCCGCCTTCTTTTTTAATAGAGAGGTTGCCCTATATGCCATACTAACTTATTTTACAGCCTCAAAAACCATCGATTTTGTCATAGACGGCATTGAAGAATACACCGCCGTAACTATTATTTCAGAGTATAGTGACGCCGTTCGCCTAGCCATAATTTCAAAATTAGGCCGGGGGTGTACCATATATAAAGGAAAAAGAGGGTATTCACCCACCAACGACCCCCCAGAAGATCGAGATATTGTCTATACCATTGTTACGCGATTGGAAATGTCTAAATTAAAAACAGAGATTGATAAAGTAGATCCCGATGCTTTTGTTATTACTTCATCTGTAAAAGATGCCAAAGGAGGCATGATTAAAAAGAAACCTATCAGTAAAATTAAATAGTCACCTCGTTTGGTGCATCACGCTTTATAAACTAGTAACACCCCGCATGATTGCTAGCCAAAAACGCTAAACAGTTTTGAATTGGTTATGCCTAAACGACCAAAATAACACGGAGCCGTTTTTAAAAAGGGTTGAAAACTCGTATTATTGTAAAAAAAACCGACTGTATGCAAGAATTTCTAACATTTTTTGAGACCATGCCGGCATGGCAAAAGTTAGCGTGGATTTTTATCGTGCTTTCGGTGAGTTGGATTTTAGAAGCTGGGATTCCACTGGTACAATTACCGTATAAAAAGTGGAAACACACTGCGGTAAATATGGTGTTTTTAGCTTCGGATTTGGCAATTAATTTATTGGTTGGTATTGCAACAGTGGGTATCTTTACGGTACAAGAAACTACACAATTTGGCTTGCTTTATTTGGTTGATTGGCCCCGTTGGCTTGAGTTACTAATTAGCATTCTTTTTCTTGATTTTCTTGCCCAATATGCCTTGCATTATTATTTGCACAAAGTAAAATGGATGTGGAAACTGCATATGATTCACCATTCTGACACGAAGGTAGATGCGACCACGGGCACACGACATCATCCAGGAGATTACCTGCTAAGAGAAGTTGCGTCAATTCTTGGAATAATCATATTAGGCGTACCCCTAGCCTACTATATTTTTTATAGAATCTTAACGATATTGTTTACCTATTTCACGCATGCGAATATTAATCTACCACGGTGGATTGACAAACCAATGAGCTATATTTTTGTAACCCCCAATGCCCATAAGTTTCATCATCATTTTGAGCGGCCTTGGACTGACACCAATTTTGGTAATATTTTTTCTATATGGGATCGACTTTTTGGGACCTTTGTTTATGACGATCCAAAAAAAATTATCTATGGCCTTGATGTAGTAGATGGTCGTTATGACGAAGATCTTAAGTACCAATTAAAACTCCCGTTTAACAAAAATATTAAGACAGATTACTAACGCATAGGGGTATGACCAACAGCTCAAAAATAAGCCGTTATTCTAACCAATTTTTAAATTCCTTGACACGTTCTCTACTTACAATTAAGTCCTGGTTTAAAGTGGTATTGATCTTAATTTGAAGCCTTGAATTGGTATAGGATACCATGTCTTGAATTGCATTTACATTAATAAAGAATTTTCTACTTATTCTGAAAAATAAGGCGGTATCTAATTGATCTTCTAATTCTTCTAAGGTACTATCTATTGGATAATCACGGCCGTCCATGGTATGTAAATAGGTGCTTTTATGTTCACTGTAAAAACAGGCAATATCTTCTACAGGAATCATTTTTAAGTGTTGGCCAATTTTGATGGTAAAGCGTTTTTTAAACGAGCGATCAATGGGATTTACCAAGAGTTTCTTAATGTCATCAAAATTCACGGTCACCTTTTGCTGTGTAGGGATGCGTTCTTTATACTTGATAACCGCTTGATTCAAATCGTTAGTATCTATTGGTTTTAATAAATAATCAATGCTATTTAGTTTAAACGCTTTTAAGGCATACTCATCATAGGCGGTTGTAAAAATAATAGCACTTTCTATTTCTATTTGCTCAAAAATTTCAAACGAAAGTCCGTCAGACAACTGAATATCTAAAAAGATTAGGGACGGGTGTTCATTTTGGGCGAACCACATTAGCGACTCTTCGACCGAGTGTAGCATTTCAATTACGTTAAGGTCTTGCGCTTCCAGCATTCGCTTTAAGCGTCGCGCTGAAGGTTTTTCATCTTCAATAATAAGTACGTTCATATCAGAGGGATTTACCTGCTTTAAAGAGTTGTTTTGATTTTTTTAATACGTTGAGATCTTTGGTCACATCACCATCTACCAGAATCATATCTGCACTATAGCCTACTTTGATCATTCCTTTTTGTGCAATGCCAAACTGAACCATTGGGACAGAAGTAGCCGATTTTAACACCTCTAGCATTGGAATACCAGCCCGAACTAAAAGGGCCATTTCTTCATATAAATCGTCCCCGTAATTAATGCCCACATTAGGTGGGTCTGTACCCACAAGAATAGGAATTCCGGCATCGTATAATTTCTTCACTTCAACTAAAAGTTCATCATCGGTAAGGTAGCTTGCTGTGGGATTAGCGGCACGTATATTTTTGAGCGCTCTAATTGATGTTAACAGCGTAGGGATAACAAAAAACTCTTCCTCTTGTGCTAGGGTGCGCAGTGTGGCTTCACTCAATTTTTGATCCCACCATAAATGTACTAAACCATCGGCGTGCTCGCCCAATACAAAGGTGGCGTCGTCTAATGTTGAAATATGTACCACCGCTTTTCGTCCCTGCTTATGAGATGCTTGTATTAGCGCGGTAATAGTGGGACGGTCTAACGTGGCTTTCCAAGGCTCTACAATAATTTTAATATAATCGGCTCCAGCCTGAATACGTTCGGTAACAAAGGCACTAGCTTCTTCAGGTTTCGTTAAGGTAGGCGAAGGAAATCCAAATTGCGTACCATGCCCTTCAGGCGCTGTAGCTGCGGCTCCTGCCGAATAAAGGGTTGCAAATAAGGTAGAATCGTTATAGCGTTTTAAGCCACTTTGTGCCATTTCCACTCCGTGCATATCAAAAAGGTTCATCACCCCCGCTTTTGCCGCTTGCATTAAGCCCAACATCGAAAATACATGCACGTGTGCGTTTGTAAATGCGGGAAGTAGCATTTTCCCTTGGCCCGCTATTTGGGGAACGTTGGTGGCTAAGTTTGTCCCTATTTTATAGATACGCCCATCCTTTACATGTACAGAGGTTTTTTCAATAAGTTGTTCTCCGTCAAAAAGTTTTACATCTTTGATTACAAATTCTGACTGACCAAAAACTGCGCTGCTTAGCAGTAAAACAATGCCAAGAAGAACTTGTGATAGGGACTGATATTGTTGTGACCCAATTACTGCCATTGTTGCTTATTTTCCTTCTCCATTAATTCTTTAATCTTCCGTTCTTCCCATTTTTTGCCAAATAAATGATCCTTTCCAAAAACCCCCATTCCGTGGAAAAGGATTCCTATTCCCCAAAAGATAAAAGTAGAAAAGTGACCAAAGGTCCAGAACGATTCATCTGGGTCTAAATTATATAAAATCATTACCCATAAAAATATATTTACAGCTAAATAAATAGCGAGATGCCAATAAAATCCGACCAGTTTATCTACGCGTTTCTTAGCCCGTAAATACGCTTCTTCTCTGCTGTTTTGTCTTGAGTATTCGTCCATTATTAACTCCATTTATTGTTTTCTTCTTCCCGCATAAATTCCTCAATTTTTTTACGTTCCCAGTTAGAACCAAAGAGTCCGTCATTGACAAACACCTTGTAGGCGTGAAAGCCTATACCCATTCCCCATCCAAACAGTGGAAACCAAAACCATTGAAAGGCGTTCCAAGAGGTGCGGTAATTAATGAATATTAAAAATGGAATCACTAAGCAGTACGCAATAAGACCATAATAAAAATCCTTAATGTCTTGTACGCGTTTTTTCGCTCTGATATAGTCTTGATCTAGTTGATTTGGATCTTTCATTTTCTTAACGGTTATTTGTTTTGTTAATACCGGAATAGACACGGCAAAATGGGTTTCATCTTTTTTAATTTCAACCTCTTTTTCGGTGATTAAATCATAGCGGCGCATTATATTATTTAATCCCACCCCACTACTCTTTTTAATCATCTGTTTTACTTGCAGGTTATTTTCTACCACCAAGCGTCCGTCTTCTTCATAAATTTTAATATGTAACGGTTTTGATGCTGTTACAATGTTGTGTTTTACCGCATTTTCTAGCAGTAATTGCAAGGCCAGAGGAATTACCTTAGCCTCAGGGTTATTTGCCTTTTCAGGGATGTCAAAAATGATACTTTCTTCAAAGCGCATTTTTAATAGGCTAATATAGGTTCTTGCAAAATTAAGTTCCTCATCTACAGTGACTAACTCCTTATTTTTTTGCTCTAATACATAGCGATACACCTTGGATAAGGCCGTTGTGAAATCTTGGGCTGACTCGGGGTTTTCGTCAATTAAACTGGTTAGCACATTTAAACTATTAAATAAGAAATGTGGATCTAACTGATTTTTTAAAGCGTCAAATTGTGCGGAGGCTGTACCCGCAATTACCTTTTGTTCATTTAACTTATTTTTTTGTGCTTCACGGTAATAGTACACCGCATAAAAAAAGATACTAACTACCGTTGCAATAAGCAATGAAACAAAGTAAAAGCTTCCGTAATTTTCGATCTCATTGGTGACAAAAGCCGTTAAATCAGCTTTTTTTAATCCAACTCCAATAACCAATCGAATAATAAAAATAGTCACTCCGGATAAGATTACCCCCCCTAAGGTTCCAACCCCGATCCGCATTCTATCATTTGCCCCCCAATTTATACGTCGGTTAATATTGTCAAAATATAGCGCATTGGTAAAGGTAAGAATGATAGAATACAGTTGAAAGTAACTAAATTGTGTTAAGGTATCAGCGGTAAAAGTAACCCCGCCATTATTGATTGCTTGTAAGGCTGTGCTAATAAGAAATAAAATAATTCCTATCAGAACTCCAATCAATAATAACTTGGTTAAACTTTTTATTTTCATCGCTTCTAACGTTTGTGTTGCGTCTTATTATAACTTAATTTCTAAGGCCATTGATTTATCAAGTGTAAATTTAGCATTTTGAAATTGAGGAGGGCCCATACTTCGTGGATTATTTGACAGGGCAAAATTCTCTTTTGGCATTCCGTATTCATCCATGTCCAATTTACCATTGTCATTGCTATCGTGAAAAATAATTACCGCATAGGTTCCAGCGCTTACGCCGTTAAAACGGGTGGTAGATTTGCCGTCTTTTATTTTAGCGGCACTAGATAATACAGGATCTCCTAAGAAATTCTTTTCCGTATATAAGGCGTAAAGTATTTTTCCTTTGTCACTCGGTGCATTAGGAACGTTGATGGTAATGTCTAAGTCACCTTTCACTGGGGTGGCAGCTTCTTCGGTTTGAGCGTGTAAAAAGGTTGTCAGTAATAAAAAACTAAAAATGTTGATAATTTTGATCATGTTTTCTGAAGATTAGGATTTAAATATAGTTCAAAGATGTGGTGATTCTTTTGGGTTTGAAAAAAATAAACGCCGAATTGTATTTTTTTAAGGATGAATTGTATTTAGTTGCAAGTGCTTATGGTTTCCTCTACACTTTCTTTCCCCCAAGTTGGGTGATATTTAGACGCCGGCTTAAAGCTTTCGTACAACTTGAGTACTTTTTTAAGACGATCACAATACGGAATAAGGTCTTGGTTAAAATATCGAGCAGTTCCCATTTCCATTTCTATGAGTCCGCTTTGCGCCCGCGGATTGGTTTTATCTAAGGTGATGGCCTTTTGATATTGTTCTGTTGCTGTGGCAGATAAGGTCATCCCGTAGGTAGCAGGGTCATATACAATTTTAGCTACGTTAATGAGTGCTTTTAAGACATATACCTCTGAGTTGTTTGGTGAATTCATATCGGCTATATCGGCATATTCTTCTGCTATTTCTAATTCGGCTAAAACAGATGATTTATCCTCAGCCATAAAGGTAGGCCAGGTTTTAACTAGGGCCAAATGATAGGCTGGCAACCAGTTGTCAGGTTCGGCTTTACTAATTCGCTCATAAAGATTAGCGGCTTCGTTTAGTTTTCCTTCATTGACCAAAACTTGCGCTTGATCCATGGCTTGTTCAAATTTTGATTGTGAATGAATTAAGGTACTCAGGCTTAAAAAAGCCAATAAAAATAGTGTTTTCATGGTGTATTTGTTTTATGGGTCAAAAGTGCGTTTTTTATGGTTTTACTCAAATTCATTTTGACTGAACCGTTACTTTTTAGGGATGAATTGTTAAGATTATAAATTATCGAGTTGATTTAAGGCTTTATTCGTACTAATGGTCCAAAAGAATCCAACAAAAAATCCTCGCTTTGCATTGGGCACAACTGCTTTGCTATCAAAGGTTCCATTAGCATTCGCATTGCGGGCAAAATCATAACCAAAGACTTGATTAAAGCCCAGCACATTGGTGGCCGAAAAATACAATATCTTTTGAGGAGAAATGAGGTAACTAAAACTCAGACTTAAATTGTGGTAATCAGCGGTTCGTCCCGCCATAAAGTTTTGGGTATTGGGATTGTTATACGGTCTTCCTGAAGCGTAATTATAGGTGATACCTAATTGAGATCGCCACGCATCTATCCAGTACTTGGTTACCAAAGAAGCATTGTGTTTAGTAGCGAAAGAAGGCATAACTTGGCTGGGATAATTTTGGAATTTTCGTTGGGTATCTAAAAAAGAATAGGACATCCAGTACTCTAGATTTTTAATGGTTTTACTATCCTTCCAAAACAGATCAATGCCACTTGCATAGCCTTTGCCATCATTAGTAATTTGCTCAAAATAACCAGGAATTTGATCGGTATAGCTGATTAAATTACTGTAGTTTTTATAATACACTTCGGCACGGAGTAATTGTTTAGGTTTTTGTAATTGATAATTTAATATATAATGACTTGCCTTTTGAAATTCATTTTCCGCCTTGTATTTAAGGATTTCATTAAAGGGAGTTTGATAAAAATTTCCGTAGGCCAATGACATTTGCGCTCCATTCTTTATGCGGTATGCCAGGGATACACGTGGTGCCAAGCGCGTTTGATCTACCTGGGTATGATGATCTAATCGCAATCCAAATTTACCCGCAAAACGGTCACTAAAAATAAGATCAGATTCTGCGAAAGCCGATAAAAGTTGGGCTTCAAAAGCATTGACAAGATCATCGTTTGAAGTTTTCAACTCAATTTCTTCATCAAAATTGGTATGCATGAGTTCTACCCCATAATTGATATTCACCACTTTAGACACATCGTGTTTCAGCATCACCTTCGCATGAAAAGCATGCTCTACATTGGTCAGGTCAAATTCGTTTTGCCCTACTGCTAGACGACTATGGCTATAACTTAATCCGGTGGTGATTTTCGACCTCCCTCCTAGTAGTCCTTCATACGAAAGATTACTATACCAATTGTTATTGCCTAAATCAAAACGTTGTAATGCCTCGGCGTCTAGATCTTCCTCTTCGGTGGTAAATGTGGTGTTATCAAAGCCCGTATAAAATTTTAATAGCCCTTCTTTAAACTGATGTCTATATACCGCTTCTCCTGAAATTGCTTGTGGAAGTTTAACCCATTTGGTATTATCAGGTACTAGCGCGTTATACGGGGCAAGGTTGATATAACTGAGATTGATTGACAGTGCATCCTTTTCCCATTTCTGCGTATGTCCAAGACCTAGTCCTAAGGACATCAACGAAATATTGGTTTCGGTATCTTTTGGGGCATCTATGGTATTTAATAATAACACACTTGACAAGGCGTTTCCATATTGGGCCGAATAGCCTCCTGTGCTAAAGGTTATCCCATCAAATAAGAACGGGGAATACCTCCCGCGGGTGGGGTTGTTTGAACTGGTAGGGATATAGGGTTTAAATACATTAAGCCCATCAATAAACACTTGGGTTTCCTCAGCTGAGCCACCACGCACAAATAAGCGTCCGTCTTCCCCAACAGTTTGGGTTCCGGGGAGGGTTTGTAAGGCTGCAAAAAAATCGCCTGCAACCCCCGCAGTGGTTACCACATCTAAGGCATCCATGACCGCAACTTTAGAATTATCTCCAGCTCTAAAGGAACCCGCCGATAACACAACCGCATCTAACGAATTTACAGCTTCTTGTAGCACAACGGCGAGGTCTTTTAATTTTGTAACCTCCTTCTGAAGTGTAAACGTTTGATAGCCAATCATCGAAACTTTTAAGATTACCAAACCTTCAGCGTCGGTGGTAAAACTAAATTTTCCATCTACCGTAGAAGTAGCTCCATCATAGGTGTTTTCAATATAAATATTGGCCCCTTGTACAGGCTCACCGGTAATGGTTTTAATTGTACCACTGACAGTAGTTTGCGCATAACTCATGGCGAAAGTGCATTGGATAAGTAAAAGAAGAAAAAATTTCATAAAAAGTATAAATTAATAAGGTTATGATGAATTGTAGAATTAGGCGGCTATTTTGACTAGGTTTCTTGAGAATAAGCGCAGCGAAATTAGACTAATGACAACGCCAATGCCAATAAGAACACCCATTTTAGGTACGATTTCCATAAAGGATAGTTCTCTCCAAAAGATGTCAAAGAACCCTTGAATCCCCCAATAGTTAACAGTGAATTTACCAATGGTTTGCATAATGTCAGGCATAATAAAGGTAGGAATCATACTCCCACCAAGAGCAGACATAAATAAGATGATTAGTGTACTAAAGCCATTAAGTTGTTGTCTGGTTTTTACTAGGGCAACAATGAAAATACCAAAACTACCAACGGCAAAAGCAACGCATAAGATAAGAACCCCTAAACTCATAGGGTCTTTCCAAATTGGCAGTCCAAAAGCCACCCAAGCAAACAAAAGCATCACGATTAATTGGAGTACCGACAGTACAAAACCAGCGAGCATTTTACCCAAAAGAATATGATTACTTTTAAGTGGAGAGCCTAATAATCGTTTTAAGGTTCCAGCTTCTTTTTCATCGAGGAGTCCAGCCCCAATTGCAGTGATGCTAAACAAGAGCATCATAATGGCTGTACCGGCTACGGATTGAATTAAACTTAAATTTCCAGTTGATTTTTCTTCCTTACGCACGGGACTTGCTTTAATTTTAAGTAGGGTACTACGACGATAGTTTTCACGAAGCGCCTTGCGTAATTTAGATTTCTCTTCCCCTTGTAGTGAAGGCCAATGAAGCGCTAAGAACTGATCCATAAATGCACTATTTTGATTGCTTTTAACCTTCGTGAGTAAAAGTTGATCTAGCATCGCGATAAGCATATTACTCTCGATCGATTTAACCGCGTCAAATTTTAGTTCCATCCCGAGATCCTCTTGATTAATGGTGTTTTGAAAGCCTTTATTAAAGATTAAAACGGCCAATTGATCTCCTTTTGACACAGCGTTGACGCCAGCCGCTTCATCCGTCATTTTTACATTAATCATGGGCACCCCGTTAAGGGTTTCGATAAAGCCCTGACTGCTTTCACTTTGATCATTATCAGCAATAAGCAAGGTGAGCTTTCGCTCATTAACCTGTTTATTAGATGTACCTCCAAAAGCGAAGGTAAAGAGAGAAATAAGCATTATTGGAAGAATAAACGTGAGGAGTACGCCACGTTTATCGCCAAAAAATAGGCGTAGGTCTTTTTTAAATATCTTGTAAATCATAGGATGGGGTTTAGTCTCTTAATTGTTTTCCTGTGAGGGCTAAAAAAACACGCTCGAGGTTTACTTTGGTTAATTCTACTTTGTTGAGTTCAATATGGGCAGCATTGACAATTTGAATAATTTCACCCAGGTGATCATTACTATTTCCAGTGATTTTTAGGGTGGTTCCATCTACGGTAAAAGGCAATTGAATATGCTGCTGTAATTGGTTAAGATGTGTTTCAGAAAGGGAGACACAATTGAGTTCAATAACCTCTTTAACCGAGCTGTTTTCTTTTAAGGATTCTTGGGTGCCTTGTGCAATGATTTCACCTTGATCCATAATAGCGATACGGTCGCACAGCCGTTCTACTTCCTCCATATAATGTGAGGTGTATATTATAGTCATTCCTTCTTTATTCAGGGTTTCTACAATCTCAAAGATGCGATTTCTACTTTGGGGATCTACCCCAACCGTGGGCTCATCTAAAAGGAGAACTTTTGGGTTGTGCATTAAGGCGGCAGCAATATTAATTCTTCGTTTCATCCCGCCAGAATACGTTTTAACTTTATCGTGTTGACGATCAGTTAATCCAATTAAGGAAAGTAAACGCTTACAATTTTCATTGAGTTGCTGTTTAGGCACCTTGTATAAACTTCCCCAAAAATGTAAGTTTTCAACGGCTGTAAATTCATCGTATAAGGAAATTTCCTGCGGAACTACACCAAGATTCATTTTTAGTTCTTGTAGGTCTTTAGACAGATCAAACCCGTTAATTTGTACTTGACCTTGGTCTATAGGAACAAGGCCACTAAGCATGTTAAGCGTAGTTGATTTTCCTGCCCCGTTGGGTCCAAGAAGGCCAAAAATTTCGCCAGAATTAACCTTAAACGTAATCTCTTTTACGGCAGGAATCTGATCAAAAGTTTTAGCTAATAGGTTGACGTTTATCATAATGTTTTTATTTATTGGTCAAAAGTAAGTTGGAAAAGGGCGTCAGTAAAAAGATGATGGCTGAATTGTATTTATTTTAGGATGAAATGTAATTTTAAATAAATTTGTAACAAATACCGCTATGGGTATACTTATTAAGTGAAACCAAGGAACATTGTCGAGCGATTTAGAACAAAAATTTGTTAAGGACTTAGAGGAGCATCAAAACATTGTGCACAAGATTTGTAAACTATATACAAATAATAAGGATGCGCATAATGATTTGTTTCAGGAGATTAGTATTCAATTATGGAAAGCCTATCCTAAGTTTAGAGGAGACGCCAAGTTTAGCACTTGGATGTATAGGGTTGCCTTAAATACAGCCATCACCCTCTATCGAAAATCCAAACGCAGAATTAAAACACAGGATTTTGAAAGCGTGTTATTTAAGATTGAATCTCACGACTATGATCCTACAGAAGAAGAACAACTTCGAATTATGTACGAGGCCATAAAGCAATTATCAGATATTGATAAGGCGCTCGTCTTTTTGTATTTAGAAGAAAAAAATTATAAAGAAATAGCCGATACGATGGGGATTACAGAAGTAAATGCACGGGTGAAGATGAATCGCGTTAGAAATAAATTAAAGGATATTTTAAATCCGTAAAGCACATGGATCAATTAGAATTATTAAAAAAAGACTGGAAAAGGCAAGATGGGAGTTTACCCAAATTGACGGGGGAAGATTTGAAAAAGATTATTCATAAAAAATCTTCGTCTGTGGTGAAATGGATTTTTATTATCAGTCTACTTGAGTTCATCATACCCATCGTACTACTGTTAGTAGTAGGCACCGATGAAATTAATGAGCGCTATAAAGAATTAGGATTATATGAATTTAACATGGTTACCACCCTACTGATGTATGGAATTGCCTTTGTGTTTATGATTCTATTTTATAAAAATTACCGTAAAATATCTACAGAATCTAACGCTAAAGACCTACTAAAAAACATTATTAGTACGCGAAAGACGGTAAAATATTATATCTGGATTTCACTGAGTATGATTCCGATCTTGGTGTTCGTAACGGCCTACCAAATGCTACACACTCCAGAATATGCGGCGATCCTAGGAGATAATAATATTGCTATGGTATATGTGGTTGTGGCATTTATTGCCATTGCCATGGTTGGATTAGGCTGGTTGGTGTACCGGTTGTTGTACGGTATTTTATTGAACCGACTTAAACTTAACTATAAGGAATTAAATAATTTTAAAGGGAAATTGTAACTAGCAGGCAGGATCTATCTAACTGAATGAAATTTGATAGAATGTGTGAACAGCGCTAGGGATTTATAAAATATCTAGACTTCCTTTACCTTCACGGATAACCTCAATTTCGTCTCCAGAGAGATCAATAACCGTAGAGGCTTGGTTATCACCATACCCTCCATCAATGACTATATCTACAAGGTGCTTCCATTTCTCATAAATTAATTCTGGATCTGTGGTGTATTCAATAACATCATCCTCATCGCGGATAGAAGTTGAAATTATAGGATTACCTAGTTGGGAGACAATGGCGTTTACAATGGCGTTATCTGGCACCCTAATTCCCACTGTCTTCTTGTTTTTAAAAGCACTTGGAAGGTTATTATTTCCTGGTAAAATAAAGGTATAAGGCCCCGGTAAGGCGCGTTTTAATATTTTATAAACAGCGGTGTCTATTTGGCGTACGTATGAAGATAAGTGACTGAGATCATTACAAATAAATGAGAAATTTGCTTTGGCTAATTTTACATTTTTAAAGCGTGCAATTTTTTCAAGGGCTCGGGTTTGTGTAATATCACAACCTAGTCCATAAACCGTATCAGTAGGATAAATAACAATTCCCCCTTTTTTAAGAACGGCAACTACTTTATCAATCTCTTTGGGATTTGGATTCTCGTTGTATATTTTAATTAATTTCGACATAAGCCTGTACGTTTAGTAGTTCAATAGTAAGAAATTTAGACATAGAAACAAAATTATACCTTGCTGCGTGTTGTGCATTGCCTTGGGGTAATAAAAAAACACATGGTAGTACACCCGCGTATCGTATGCATTACTATGTGTATTTTAGGGGTGGTAATTTACCTTGTTCTTTCTAAGAGAAGGCCATCTATCTATCCTACAATAAGTCTAAACCCTTCTCCGTGAATATTAATTATTTCAACATTCTCATCTTCTTTTAGGTATTTTCTCAATTTAGCGATATATACATCCATACTTCTTGAGGTAAAGTAATTATCATCTCTCCAAATTTTTGTCAAGGCCAATTCTCTTGGCATAAGATCATTGAGATGGATGGCTAATAATTTTAAGAGTTTATTTTCTTTGGGTGATAATTTACGTGTTTCTTGATCCTTATAGGTTAGGTGTCTCAATTTAGAATTGAGGTGAAAGTTTCCAATTTGAAATTCGTGACGTTCATCATCCGTGTCTACATCGAGCTCTTTTCGTTGAAGGATTGCTTTAATTTTATACAAGAGCACCTCTGAATCAAAGGGTTTATTTAGGTAGTCATCTGCCCCAACTTCATACCCTTTTAATACATCTTCTTTCATGGTTTTAGCCGTTAAGAAAATAATAGGCACATCGGTATTGGTAGCACGGATGTCTTTTGCCAATGAAAACCCATCTTTTCTGGGCATCATAACATCTAAAATGCATAAATCAAATTCATCATTCTTAAACATAATTAATCCGTCAAGACCATCTTTTGCATGGCTTACTTCATAATCGTTAAGGCTCAAATAATCTTTCAAAACAGTCCCGAAATTAGGATCGTCTTCTACTAATAGAATTTTTTTGTTTGACATGGTTTTTAATTTAAATCAGCGGTAACTTAATCGTAAAGGTACTCCCTTTCCCTTTTTCGCTTTCTACATATACGATACCGTGATGGTGTTCAACAATTTTTTTAACATATGAAAGTCCTAATCCGTGACCTTTTACGTCGTGAATATTACTTCGTTGTTCTCTATAAAACTTATCAAAGATGAATTTCTGTACATTCTTATTCATTCCCATTCCTTGATCTTTGATGTGGACAACAATTTTGTTGCCGGTATTCTCTGTATAAACGTCAATTTTTGGAGAATCGTTTGTGTACTTAACGGCATTATCAAAAATATTCATAAATACATTGGTCATATGAAAACGATCTACCATTACTTCATCTACTTTCGCCTCCAGATGCATATTCAAATACCCCCCTTTATCCTTGATAATCAAATCAACATGTGCAGCGGCATCCTCTAATATGTCGTGTAAATTTCCTACTCCTTTCGAAAGATCCAATTGATTTTTCTCTAAGCGTGAAATTCTCAATACATTTTCAACCTGACCGTGCATGCGCTTATTCTCCTCACGAATCATTTTGGTATATTTTAACACCTTTTCTTGATCGCTTATAATCTTCGGGTTTTTAATAGCATCTAAAGCAAGGTTAATGGTTGCAATAGGTGTTTTAAACTCGTGGGTCATATTATTTATAAAATCCGTCTTAATAGCCGAAATTTGCTTTTGTTTTAACAATTGATATATGGCACTACTAAAGGCAAATATGATAATCAAAATAAATATTGCTGCCAATATTAAGGTGTTGATTACCGATGCCGATAAATACTCTCCTTTACTTGGAAAGGTAACATGTAATTGATACGCACTATCACTATTATCATCAACAAAAATAGGTACACTATAATCCTGATCTTTAATTGGTTTATAGCGTTTTGAACTCACTTTTGTTGCTAGCCCATCACCCGTGACCATAAACTCAAAATCAACATCTAATCCCCTAGAACGCAATTCGTTTTCGAGATTCCGTTGCACCTCTTCAATACTGACACGATCATAAATCGGACTCCGTTCTGCCATTTTCAGGAAGGAGTTTCTAAAATAAGCTTCTTCAAATTTACTTCGGCGGCCTATTTCATAGATTTGTTCTTTGATTGACTGTTCACCAAATTCTGAAAGCGTATTTAGGTTCTTTATTTCTTTTTTAGAATCTCCAAAAATACTTTTTAACTGAATAGAATCATCTCCAAACAACGGCGTTGTATCGTAATGAAATTCAGAAATCCGCTCACTAAACTTAAATGTCTCATCGCGAACAGTATCCTTTCTTTCGTAGGTAAAGGTCAATTGACGCTCCCCTATGGGTTGCCCAACACTATCAATTAATGGGCCCCAGGTTACCATATAATCATTGAACTCTCGCTCCTGAATATTTTCAGATACTTTTGCCAAGGCAAATCGAGCGTCATTAGAAAATTGTTTCTCTCGAATATCTATCGAACTATTAATCCAATAAATTTGAACAGCAATGATTCCGATTAAGGCCGCTGTCATGACAATAATTAATACGACGAATATTCGTTTATTCATTTTAACAAATTTAACTTAAGGTAGGTAAAAAATCACTGTCTTTAACAGACATTAACTAAAACCTAATACCTTTAACAACAAATTAAGAAATTGACGTGGCAATATCGGTCAATTTTTTGTGAATTTCAACAACTTCTGCCGCAGCTTTTTCTGCTAAGGTGTTGTGAATTATAAAATTAGCCTTTGCTCTACGTTCGCGGTCACCACATTGCTGCGCCATCCTTTTAAGCACATTTTTACGGGTTGTTTTATCGCGTTTCATTACTCTTTTAATCCGAATTTCTTTGGGTACAATTACGGCAATTATCTGATCAAAACGAGGTGTGGCATTTGTTTCAAAAATGAGTGCATTTTCTTGAATCACGTACGGACTTTCTTGAGCTGCACACCATTGGGTAAAATCTTCCACTACAGCAGGATGCACAATTGCATTTAGTTTTGCCAACTGTTCGGGATCATTAAACACAATCTCTGCAATTACGGCTCGCTGTAATTCACCATCCACATAGGCTTTTTCACCAAATAGTTCAATTACCTTTGCCTGAAGTTTGGGATTGGTATGCAGTAAGCCTTTAGCGCGATCATCAGCATGATAAACGGGAATGCCAGCTGCTTTAAAATAACCAGCTACGGTAGTTTTACCACTACCAATTCCTCCTGTAAGTCCAACAACCATCATTTTGTGATAAAAAATTCTATTTGATCAGGTATGATTCTGACCGAAGTTACGAAATCTGGTTGGGATAACATTACAGGAATCAGGTAACCGAGTTCATTTTTTAAGGAGCGACTATAATCACAACCAACCTTAAAATCGGCTTTATCGATCTCCTTATACGCCGAAAGCGGAATTTGAAACACAATTTCTACTTCATTTGGAAAGGTGGTGACATCAGCGCCTGTAGGAACGTTGGCTATGGTAAACGGCATGGTTAACCGTGCTTCGGTAAATTTCTCAACCTCCGCGGCTACTTGAACTGTGTTATGGCTATACCGCAACTCTGTTGACGCCAACTTAACAATTGGTAAGGAAAGGGCCACGGGTTTGTTTAAGCCGAGTAAATCCTTTTGTACCGTGTGGAGTACGGTAAGCGTGTCAATTATATTTTCAGGGCCAGTGACGTCAATTGTTGCGGGACTTATCGTAAGCGAATTGACAAAGTTAAACCCTTGTTCAAATTCAATCGTTAGATTGGCTTCTACAGGAATCGCGCGTGTTTTACTCACCCCTAATTCATAAATTAGGCTATCCTGCGAAAGCGATAACACCTTTGATTCTGAAGGTAAATGACGGTTAATATCACCCATTAGCGCACTGGTGACAACAGCATAGGTAGTACCATTGACTTTACTTGCTTGATCTAGATTTACATCAATTTTGGGGGGATTTAATCGATTGCGTAATAATCGGAAACCGCTCACACCATCTACCGCAACCTCTATTTGTGCAGGAGGTGCGCTCAACAATAATTTATCATCGGGGATTTGACTGGTCGTTAATTCAAAGTATAAGTCCCCATTATAAAGTTTAGACAATTTAATAGGAACCCATATAAAAAATGCCAGCGCAAGACACAGTAAAAACACCTTTGTTTTTTTACTGTTCTTTATTCGTTTGGATTTGGTTTTTATGGTTCGAACCATTGACTATTCGTTTTATATTTCAAAAAAAAGAGTGAGTCTTTAGAAATAAAGCTCACTCTTATATGGATAGAAAATGTTTTCCTACTTTTTTTGAATGGCTTGCTGTTGTAAATACTGTTTGCTCAAGTCCATACTAATGGCCGAACGCTCAAATTTAATTTTTCCAGCCCCCGTTTCAATCACACAGGTTTTATCTTGTAAATCGACTATTTTTCCATGAATTCCGCTGGTGGTTACCACCTTAGCTCCTTTTTGAATAGACGATTGGAATTGCCTTTCATTTTTTTGCTTCTTCATTTGCGGTCGTATCATAAAAAGATAAATAACCAGCAACATTAACGGAATCATAATAAAGTTACTCATTCCGCCTCCTGCGCCTTGCAATACTATTGTTGAATACATAAATTAATTTTTAACTATTGGATTTAGGGGTTACGGTTCCTTTTACTTCTACCGTTTCTTTCCCATTTTTTGTATTTGTGGTTAAGGTCACTACTTTACTTTGTAAGTTTGGCTTACCCGTAGTGTTAAATTTTACTTTAATAATTCCTGTTCCATTTACTGGAATTGGCTCTTTTGGCCATTCAGGCACTGTACAACCACAGGTGCTTTCTGCATTGGTAATGATTAAATTGGATTTGCCTGTATTTTTAAATTGAAAGGTGGTTTCTACAACCTCCCCTTCAGGGACTGTACCAAAATCATATACCGTTTTTTCGAAGACTAAGGCGGCAGCCTCATTGTCAATTTTATAATCGCGCTCCTTGGCACTTTTAACATTATCAGCATTGATTTTTGACGCGATGTTGTCTTTACAAGAAGTCAATGCAAAAAGGGCTAAAACACTACAATAAAATAATCTTTTCATGATATTAAATTTTAAGGTATAAAAGTATAAAATATTTAGAACCTAACAGAGGGTATGGCCAATAAATTCAGGCCTATAATAATCCCCTCCCAATTTTCTCAAATCTATTGGTGGAATCAAAATCTTTTAATAATTTATCAAGCACCCCATTAATAAAGAAACTACTTTTTTCTGTAGAATAGTCTTTACTTATCTCAAGGTATTCATTAATACTCACACGGGTTGGAATAGAAGGAAAATAGACAAATTCTACCAAGGCCATCTTAATGAGAATCAGATCAACTTCCGCAATACGATCTGCATCCCAGTTGGGTGTTTTTAAATCGATGTCTTCGTCAAACTCATGTTGACGTAAGCATACTTTTTTAAAGAGCTCACCTGTAAATTGTTCATCATCTCTGTCTTTGTAGAGAAAATCCTTTGAAAACGAAGTGATTGCCGTTATTTTTTTAAAGTTCTTTATCAACCAGGTGTTGACATAA
>Ga0209344_10001263_pt1 | contig 34186 bp, 39 predicted proteins | sample Cruoilmetagenom6_FD_187293 | JGI IMG/M metagenome (GOLD analysis project Ga0209344, IMG submission 187293) | Oil polluted marine microbial communities from Coal Oil Point, Santa Barbara, California, USA - Santa Barbara Oil Seep Sample 6 (SPAdes)... | ecosystem: Environmental > Aquatic > Marine...
CTCTACACCACAAAGCACAAGAAGAAGTCGCCGCAGACCAAGGATTCCCCGTTCTTGGGCAGGGCAACCATAGCCTACAGCATGGGCCTGCCCGAGCAAGAGAAGAACTTCGGCGTCGATCTATCAACCTTCTGGAGAGATTAAGGTCTGGGCTGGACCTAGGTGCCCCTCAACCAGTTAATCCGGATACCCAGAAAAAGATTCGTGCTTGGCGCTGAAAGTCAGATGGCCCAACGCATAAATTGTGAAGTAACGCCGTTTCTCCGGCTCCTTCAGGATCTCCTCGAAGTAGTTGCTGTGCCGTGCTTCCTCAACAAGACGTGGAGAAACGTAGAGTGTTACTGGATAGTGTTCGCGCTCTATACCATCGCCGCGATGAACCAGCTTGTCGTAAAAGCAAAACTCGACACCTTTTCCCCAGCGGCGAATGAACCGTGCTCCACCAAATATCACTCTTTGCCGAGTTTCCAGCGAGCAGAAGCGGAGGGGCTTGAAGTAATCCGCCAACCGAATTTGGCCCATACCGACGACATGAAGTTGTATGGACCGTAGTTCATCGGATGTAAGACGCTTTCGCGCCTGTCGATAAGAGGTAACCAGTCGATCCAGAACGCTGGTCGAGCGCATCCCAGGCTCGTGGTGTCGTTGAGATGGCGCCCGGTGGGTGTTTCGCCTTGATTCGTTCGTTGAAGGATCAGTGCTTCTGCTGTTACCCGTTTCATCTTTTCCCGCTTCCGAACCGGGTGGCGTAAACCGCTCGATAAAATCGCTTACCTTGGCTTTGGCGGCACGTTGGCGAAAATCATCGTCTGACTCGCCATCACGCTGTATAGGCGCTACGTCCTCAGCTTCCCAAGGGCACCCTTGAGCATGCGCATCTCGTGATTTACGGAAATGTGGATCCTTGAAAACTTCGGTGTCTTCCAGAGGTCGGTAATCATTTACTCCAAAAACCCGGACACCGGATCGACGGCAATCCAGGTTCGTACAGAGGTAGTGGAATCGCTCGCGGTTTTCCCCACTCAATGACAGATATTCGAACCGCGCTTCGTCGACGGTGACGATGCGGTCAAGCTCTAAACAGAAGGCATGGGTGATGGTTGTCACTGCTGTCTTTCACCGATAAGGGTTCAACCAAAACCCTACCCGATCTATTTAACATTCTCTACTGCTCCTCCGAGCGCTTCCCGGTACACCTGAACGCTGACATCGTCGTGGAAGCCAAATTATGCCTATCTCATCTCGGCCACGCGCCGTTCTCGTTGCCTGCAGCGTCGTCATTGCCCTGACATGGGGGGGGATGGCATCCGCTGGGGTCGAAGTCTTTACCATCGCCGGTGAGCCCATCGTCAACGCGCCTGAGTCAGCTGTTGTGATTGAACTGGATGCACCAGCCAGGCTCGACGGCCTGATCTCGCAAGACCTGCCAGCGGATTCTGAACATGCCGAGCAGGTACTCAGATCTCGCATGAGCGGCCCTGAGTGGCAGGCCACCCTGAAACGCTATGGCGAAACCTATACCGGCGTTGCGCGTGCCTGGATGCTCGGTATTGAGAAGGTTCCCGCTGTTGTCCTTGATGGGCGCTATGTCGTGTACGGAGAACCAGATGTTCGTGTCGCCCTTGAGGAAATTGCACGGGCCAAGGGAACAAACAGCCGAGACGAGGATGACAACCCATGACGCGGACGCTCTTCAATCTGCCTATGGCATTGGCCGTCGCCCTGATCATCGGTATGGCCAGCATGACGGCAGCACCTCAAGCACGCGCGCTCACTACCCCCGAGATCATTGCATCGTCGATGAGCACACAATGCCTCGACTACCAGGTCATTGGCATCTGCGCTTGGCTCTATTGTTCGGCCTTTAGCGGCTGTAGGGTACGTACGTCGATTCGGGTGAAGCACTACATTCCTGAGTTGGTGGTGTCGTCCTATGAGAACACCGGTGACAACCCCTGGAGCGAAGTGGCGATGTTGTCACCTCCAATAGGTAACGCAACGGGCGGTGGCCGTGCGACGGAGGAAGCCTCCAGCCGGCATTCCAACACACGGTTCAAGAATACCGATGCGATTGGCCACCCTGGGGGGGCGGTTTTTTATCAGATGCTCAGTTCTTTCGGATATTCCTGCAATAGCGATGTACAACCCTATTCCCCGTACTTCCTATCGACACTAGATGCGTTGGCCTGGCGATCATCCCTCCCTGAGATGGCCTACCCAGAGGCCTTGACACCGGGTGTGCGCGAGATGGGGTCCGTGGGGGATCTATGGAGCCCAATTTATCCGCGTAGTGGATTCGTCTCGCAACCGCACGACTACAAGGTTGCTGCCACCACTGCTCAGCGTGCGGCGGATGTCGTAACACGTAATGGACAGCCTCACGTCTACAGACCACTGGCTCCAAGCGACAACCCGTCCGCTGGTAAGTGGGCTCCTGACCCCGTTATGGAAGGAAATCCCAATACTCACAAGTGGCAGCGCCTAGAACCCAACATGAGCATGTCCTGTTCGGTATTTCCGGATGGGGGAGAAAATCACCAGCTTCGGGATCCAGGGGATTACGCCTGGGCGCTGTGGAGACCCTATCGCTGCTGTGCTAGGCGAGGCCAAGAACTGCTCTTCTTTACCGGGGGATAAGCCATGAACCGAAAATTGTACCGATCCAGCCTACAAGTACTGACCCTCTCCGTTGCCCTGGCCGCACCTCTGATGGTACAGGCGCAGTCGGCGGCGGATAGATTCTATTACGACATTGGGGGGGCATCACCTTTAGGCGCATCTGCTGGGCTGGGTCACGGCCCACGGCTGACCGGGTTAGGTGTCAGTTGGAACGTCAATGCCACCTGCGGCAACTTTGACCTGGGCACGACGGTGAGTAACCAGCTCAATGGCTTAACCAATGGCTTTCAGAACATGATGGGCAGTGTGGTGCAGAACGCCACCGGCGCGGTCGCCAGCTTGCCTGCCATGATCATCCAGCGCTCCAACCCCGCGCTTTACGATCTTTTGACTAACGGTGTGCTTCAGGGGCGGCTCGACTTCGATAAGTCGAAGCTCTCCTGTCAGCGCATGTCAGAAGTCCTGGCCGATGCGACGATTGGTGGGCAGATGCAACAGAGTGCTATGGCGGAGAATTGGCAGAATATTGCGGCCTCTAACACGGATGCGGTTGCCGCGCAGGAAGCCGCCGAGGCAGAGGCCGGCAACGCTGGGCGTACCTGGGTCGGTGGCCAGAAACGTGGAGGCAGCGGTCAGGAGCCTATGCGCGTTGTCGAGGACACAGCGAAAGCTGGTTACAACCTGCTCCATGGACGCACCAATACGACATCGAATGAGTCAGTTTCGGGTGGCGGTGGAGGCTGGGGGTCGGTCTCTACCTCCAATGGTAACTGGGTAGGTGGTGGAGGTATTGCCGGAGGTAGCGGTGGGGCAGGGAGTGGCAGCGACTGTAAGGGTGGCATGTGCACTATTTGGGGTTCTCCAGAGGCCGCCGCTGAGTGGACCAAGAAGATCGTCGGTGATACCGAGTTGCGATCCTGTGATGGTTGCGAAAAATCCGAAAGTGTTGCCGGTACGGGGCTAATACGAGAACTAGAGGAAGAGCAAGAGAATATCCACCAGAACTTGGTCGAGATGCTCAGTGGCGGCGAAATCACTCAGGCCAAGTTGAATGATGTCTCAGCGGGTAATGGCTTGGCCGTGTCCCGTGGCGTGATCGAGGCCATGCGCTCCGATCCTCAAGGACCACTGTTGGCACAGCGTCTTGCCAGTGAGATGGCCTTGGCCAGGACCCTGACCAAGGCGATGTGGGCGCGAAGAGCATTGATTGCTGGCACAAGTGATCCGGGGATCGAGAACAACCCAGAAGGGATGACGGCGCTGGATCGCAAAGTCGATGCCTTCAATCGGGACATCGAGCTACTGCAGAGCGAGATGGAAATTCGCAAGTCGCTGGCCAGCAGTGCCGCGATGTCGGCTCTACAGCGGGCAGCCAACCGGGCCAACGACTCTATGCAGAACGAATCCAACAGCCCACGTAGCGAGCTGGATGGTCGTGGTGCACCGGTCGAAGGTCAATAAGGAGCACCCCAATGATTCGATTTTTAAAGCGTCACCCGCTGCTACTAGGCCTTTTGGGCCTGATTGCAGCATTTTGGATTGGCGCTCTCGTCGTCTTCATCGGGATGCGGCTCTATGGCGGCATCACGGAGTTTCAAGCCGCTTTGGGTGAGAACCGTCATTGGCTGATGGTCTGGCGAGCCATCCTCTATGTCGGGCTTGCGTTGGCTTGGTTTCGGCTCTGGCGCCCGAGAATCCTTCGGAGCATTGAGAAGGACAAGGATGGCGGTCAACAAGGATGTGTTCTGTTGCGCAAGCTCGAGCGCATGATTCTGATCGTTTTGGTCCTTATCGAGGGCTATAACCTGTTCATCTGGTGGGGAGGAGCCTGACATGGCGACGTTCACAGTCAACGACTACATGGAAGGCACCATGCTCACTTTGGGCTGGATCATCAACAATGGCATCTGGGATGCCATGACCACGACGGGGATCGCAGTTGTTCCCTTCATCGCATTGGTTGCCGGCGAGTGGTTCAAGGCGCGACAGGAAGGCGATGACGAAGGCAACAAGGGGGTGCTGTCGCTCAACCGGATTGAGTCGCGGCTCTATGTAATGTTGCTTGTTGTGGCGTTCACTTGTGTTCCCGTGTTCACACTCAACGTGAACCCAGTGAACGTTAACATGGAGCATGCTGAACAATGCGGTACCGTCATGATGTCAACAGGTCAGTGGGGCGAGTCGACAATGACGTCGATAGACGGGCAGCAGGCTCGCGTTCCCATGTTGTGGGCACTGACGCACTCGATCTCCAAGGGGCTGACCAACGTGGCCATCTCAAAGATTCCCTGTTCAACGGACTACCAGTCCGTCCGTACGGCACTCGATCTTGAATCAATTTCTGACCCGGGACTGAAGCGCGAAGTGGGAGAATTTCAGCTGGCGTGCTTCGGCCCGGCCAGGAACAAGCTGTTTCAGAGTGGAGCCAGCTTGGAAGAAGCCCAAGGCATGGATGTCGACTGGGTAGGATCAGCCCACTTCCTTAATACACCTGGCTATTACGATAGCTTCTACTCGCCGCGTCCTATTACAGGGTTCCCTTATAATGCTGATCGCGATGAGGCACGGCCGAGTACTGGGCCAGGACAGCCTGGGTATCCCAGTTGCCGCGAATGGTGGAGTGATAGCTCGGAGGGCCTGGCTGCTCGGATCAAGGACCAGGTCGACACCACGGTGTGGTCACGTATGCAGAGTTTCTTCCCGGGGACATCCTCTGCTGAGGAGTACATGATCCGGCGAATGGTGAGTCCGCGTTCTGGTGCAGCGAATGGCAATACCAGTCAGGCATCCATTGGCTACCGGTCACTCGACGGTGGTGTCGACGGTGCCGTCGTTGCTGTGGCTGGTATGGCAGGGAACGCTTTAGCCACTGTGCCATTCCGTGCCGGAATGGATAGCCTCAAGCAGTCGTTGCCGATGATCCAAGGGATTTTGTTGATGGCCATCATCATCTGCCTGCCTTTTGTCATGGTAGCCTCGGGCTACTCCGTCAAGGTAGCCGGCATGGCCATGTTCGCCTTGTTCGGGTTATTTTTCCTGACCTTCTGGTGGGAGCTAGCACGGTGGCTGGACTCGAATCTGATCGACCTGATGTACAACAGCGATGCAGCGAAGCTGAGCTGGCTGGCCGGAATTGAGAATGCGAACGACAAGATGGTGCTTCAATTCGTGAACGGCATGATGTTTCTTGTCCTACCAAGCTTATGGATTGCCGCTTTGGGATGGGCAGGAGCCGGTGCTGGGAGTGCAATTGCGGGCGGTATTAATGGAGCAGCTAAAGAAGCTAAAGGTGCAGGAGGCAAAGCAGCTGATAAGGCGCAGGACAAAGCCATGTGAAGACATAGAGCCAGCAGAAGCTGGCTCTATTTTTTCCTATTCGTCGTCATCGAGACGGTATTTGATGACGACGTTTTTGTCGTAGTACCCTGGGCCACCTAGCCCATACATATCAAGTTTCGCAGCATCTGAGCTTGAACTGGAGCCTTGCTTACCACCAATGAAAGCAGCCGATAAAGGTCAAGATATTGCGATTAACAAATCCACGAAATGAAAGAAATAAAGGTTCTTCGCACAAAACAATGCAATGAAACAGGAAAAATAATGGAGTACTGATAGTAAGCGGGACCAGCTGACTTGGCCTCGCTTACAAGCCCGATGTCATATCAATCATCGTCAAGCTTGATACCACCTACATAGTACCCAGGGCCTTCGGGGCCGAGATGATATCCATCTTCCATATAGCTGTAATAGCCTTCGCTCTCAGATGTCTGCATAGGAGAGCTCCCTTCTCCCGTGCCTTTGAGAACATTCTTCCCTGCCTCAGCCGATGCCTCTCTCAGGGTTCGAACCAAGCCCTGGGATTCTTCGGTACCGAACAGAAGCGCAGTCGTAAAGGCCGCAGAGCCTTTGAGAAGCTTGCGTGCTGTATAGGGGCGATGAGAGACGGTATCCTTCCCAGGAGGCTCAGACACAACGTCATCGCTCCGGTCGCGGGGGCGACCGAGCAGCTCAGATGCATTGTCATTCCACAGGAGCTTTTTGAAGCTCATGGGACACCTCCAAAATACGGGTATAGATAGACCAAGAGTAGCTCGCCATCCAATCCAGTGCAATTCTGGCCTGATGCGGTCTGTCAACATGGCAGCAGTCTTTAATGGCCAATCTCACGACGAAGAGCAACTACTCTAGCAATGTCCAAGCCCGCAATATCGGCAATTATCTCATCGGACATGTTGCCGTGCTCAAGCATTCGACGGGCAACCTGGACAGCGTGTCGTTCTTCGCCTTCCTCAATGCCTTCCTGCTTCCACTTTTCGGGCCATTCTTTGATGCGTTCTGCCAACATGGCGTGTACCTCCTGCAGATCCTGTAGGGCGCTGACTTTGGCCGGGTCGAGTCCCGGTAAGAAACAAACTCCAGAGTCTACACACGCCGATTTGCAAGTTCGTACACCTCTTCATCCCGCCGAGCTCCCACCGCAATGATTAGCACCTGGATAGCGGGTCCATCTACTTTATAGACGATCCTCGTGTTTCCGGTGCGAATCCGTCTACAGCCGGCCAGAGCGCCCCGAAGGGGTTTGCCAAGCTTGTCAGGTTCGCCATCACGAATCCTCTCTTCAATAACATCAAGGACACGATTCGCTGCTGCGGAGCCCAACCTGGTTAGATCTTGTTGAACATCAGGGTGGTAGATCAGATGCCAGACCATGCATCAATCGTCCTGACTAAAGAGAGAGCGCATATCACTGTGCGAGATGGCCTGATCTGCCTGGTAGCTCGCCAGCCGGTCTCGGGAGATAGCTTCGATACGAAGGTCTTCAAGCTCATCAACGAGATCCTGATAGGCTTGGACGTTCATCAGTACAGCTGCAGGCTGGTTATCCTTGAAGACCACGAGTTTATCAGTCGCACGTGATGATATCTCTTTGAGTCGGGCGCTGAAGGTACGCGCCATGGCGGTCGCTGATACCGCGTCTTCTGGACGTTCAAGTAAGGTGGCCATAGTTATCCTCCAGTACGCATTAAATTACGCTCTATTATACGCACAATTCTATGCGAATATAGCCTATCCAGCAAGGACACAGCTCTTCACAGCATTCTTTCTTCCGAACAAGCTGTACGCGAAATCTGGAGGGTTCTCCCTCGCAAAGTTGCCAGATTTTGCGAGAGAACCCATGTCTCCAGTGTCTAACCGGTAGGTTCGTGTCAGCCAAGCAGAGTGTTACTCGCGAAAACCTCCTAACCACAAGAGTTTCCCCCACCTTGGTAGGTTTCACCCTCATCGAGGAAGAGGTAGGGAGCCTTGCGTCGCCTCTCAGGTTGTGTGGGCTCGGGTTTACATCTATTATAGAAATCTAGTTTTTATAAACCTTGGAGGTCAGTATGATTGGAGAGCGTATCAAGCGTGCACGCGCTGCCGCTGGCCTATCTATGCAGGCCTTGGGGCAGCAGGTTGGCGTAAGTGCCAACATGATCAAGAAATACGAGCATGACCAGAGCATGCCTAGCTCAGGGGTACTGATCAAGCTATCCAAGGCACTGGGCGTGCGTAGCGAATACTTCTTTCGCCCTGTCCAGGTCGAGCTCGGTGAGGTGGAATATCGCAAGCGCTCGACGATGCCGGCAGGCATCCTCAAGCGTGTCCACGCGGATGTGCTGGACCAAGCGGAGCGTTGGCACGAACTAGCGAACCTGTGGCCGAACTTCCCGCTCGCCGATTTCGAGATGCCAGATGATCTGCCAGATCGGATCGAAACATTGGACGAAGTGGATACTGCAGCCGATGGTGTGCGTTCAAGCTGGCAGCTGGGTCAGAACCCTATCCCAGACTTGGTCGATGAGTTCGAAGCACGTGGCATCCTCGTCATCATGACGGATGTTGATGAACAGTCCAAGTTTGATGGTCTGCAAGCACAGATCGAACGGTTGCCCGTCATCGTCGTATCGACCAATTGGCCAGGAGACCGTCAGCGATTCACCCTGGCGCATGAGCTAGGGCACCTGTTGTTGCAGGAGCGACTGGCTGCCACGCTGGATGAGGAGCAAGCCTGTAACCGTTTTGCCGGCGCACTTTTGCTGCCGGCGGGTCCGATGCGTCAACAGCTCGGCGAATCACGTCAGCACCTTGAGCCGAAAGAACTCTATCTGTTGAAGATGGAATATGGGCTGAGCATGAAGGCCTGCCTCTATCGTGCCAAGGACCTCGGCATCATTACACCGGCTGAACATCGTGGGATGATGATCAAGTTTTCGAAAAACCGCTGGCATAAAGTGGAACCTGGGCATGTGTATCCCTCGGAAACCACGCTGACATTCCAGCAACTGGTTTATCGAGCGCTTGGTGAAGGCATCATTAGCGAATCCAAAGCCGCAGAGTTGCTAGGGATACCATTAATGCAGTTCCACCAGGAACGGAAGCTGGAGCAGCTGGATGCAGTTGCTCATTAGCGATACCAACATCCTGATTGATCTGGAAGAGGGAGGGCTCATGGAGGAACTCTTCCGGCTTCCCTATGAGTTCACAGTTCCCGATATTCTCTTCGCAGAAGAACTGGAGGCTCAACATAGCCACCTTTTGGATATGGGGCTACTGCAGGGCGAGCTTGCCTCAGCGACGCTCCAATATGCGGTCGAACTCATACAGCGCTCTGTCGGAGTCAGCAGAAACGACTGTTTTGCTCTGGCGCTGGCCAGACAAGAGCAATGCCCGCTGCTGACGGGGGACCAGCAACTGCGTAATGTTGCTGGTAGGGAAGGGGTCATAGTGATGGGGACCCTGTGGGTTGTGACTCAGCTCGTACGACACCTGGTCATCACTAAAGAAGAGGCAAAGGCATCTTATAGACGTATGCGGGAGAATGGTAGGCGGCTCCCCTGGGATCTTGCTTTGCGCAGCCTGGACGAGCTGGATCTCACCTAAGACTAAAATCGAAGGGCGTTGATCAGCTCTTCACCGCATCTTTTAACCCTTTACCTGCCTTGAAGGCTGGGACAGTAGAAGCTGGGATCTGAAGCTCGGCTCCCGTCTGCGGGTTACGACCGATGCGTGCTGCACGCTGACGGGGTTCGAAGGTGCCGAAGCCCAGTAATGAGAGCTTGTCGCCGTTGGACAAGGTGGTTGCCACAGTTTCGATGAAAGCGTCCAGTATCCTGCTCGCTTGAGCCTTTGATACATCAGCGGAAGCAGCGATTTTCGCCACAAGTTCTGTCTTGTTCATAAGTTTATTCCTTCCATGATGGCATTGCGGTGAGCAACCAGAGCAGAGTAACGGCTGGCACTGATCGAGACAACTGGAGGTATGGTCTGCCCCTTTGGGAGGTTGGGCACCCGAGAAAGGTGCTCTCTCGCAAAATCTGGCAGCTTTCGAGGGGGGATAACCCGCCAGATTTTGCGTACAGCCGCCTCGAGGGATGAGACTCAAAGCCAGGCAGATTGACCGACTAGCTCTGATCCTAGAGGCTATCGTATGCTGTGAGGGTTACCACAAGTTATAAACAAGGATGAATGATGTTGATGCTCAGCAGAAATGAACTTCATAACTTGAAGCGGTCACGCCCTGATTTGAGTATGACGCAAGGTTAAGTATCATGGATGATCTCTATTATCGTGGCACACGAGTTGAATTCTGGCAGGTTCACGGCGAGGTGCTGGACACTGACCGGTACAGTGAAACCCATGTCCAGGCCCATGGTGGGAGAGGCTATGCCCGTGCCCCCTCCGTGCGGGTGAGCCAAACGGCACATCAGGATTTCTGGATTCGTGAGGATGATGGCCATGAACGTGCCATCCAACTCGAAGACACCAACATACCATTGCGCCCAGGCCAGCAAATCACTGTGATTTGTGCACAGCGTCGGGATAGCGAAACGGGTTGGATGTGTGCCCTAGTCAACCACGCTACGGGCCAGACGCACGAAATCACTTCCTCGAAGGTGCTGCAACAGCGTCTTCGCTTGGTGCGCATTACTGGCGTCTCATTCATTCTCGCGCTGGTCGCAGCCGCATTGGCCGTATACCTCACAATGCCTTCTGGCGTATATTTTGAGCACCCATGGCGCATGGCTGAGTGGGGTTGGGCGGTCACAACTGGCGTCGTTATACTCATGTGTGGAGGTTGGCGTAAGTCCCGCCGTGAGAATCAAGTTGCCAAAGCCCTTAAAGCACACATCGATGCATCAATTACTCGGGCACTGAAGCTGCATACTTGATGACTGGTCGGCATCATGTAGGAGGGGTGACTGAGTTCTACGAGCAGTTGAGTTCTCCAGTTGATCTACTTTGATGTGAGTGTTTATTGCGGTAATCGTGTTAGCTTGGGAGATGACAGAAGACCGCTCGGTAATAGGTATTCGCCCTCTGCTAGCGGCATTGCCAACCTGGAGAACGTTGGCTCCAAATTAACTCCTGCCATTTGCCAAGCTTTCCAAACCAAAGTCGTGCAATAAATTGCATCAACGCCAAACACTCTGAATGGTGCTCCTTCCTTTGCTATCGCCCATTCTACTGCGCTTTGCCTTTCAGCATCGGTGGCATCAACTTGATAGACGGAAAAGTAACGAGACTGCTCTGGCGCGATAAAGAAGCTCAGTGGGTCGATAACCACGCCGTCGATACGACCAGGGATTTCAGCAGGAGTAGAGTGGATCACAACCCACTGGTCATCCTGCTTCGCAAGCATACCGACATGGCTGAAGCTTCCATTGTCAATTGCTAACACTGCATTACTTACGAACTCAGTGCCTTCCCGAAAAATAAGGTCTCCCGGGCGGGCTTTATCCAATTCATCTGCTGTTGATAGGGGGGCGAGAGTAAACAGCGAGATCAAGGCTATTGTAGTGCTTACCCAGGAGAACTTGGTCATCAATCTAAGCTTATCTTCCAGTCGCCATCAATTTTGACTAGCCGTGTATTTTCAGTAGAGCTTTTGCCATTGCCATAGTTGATTTGGCTCTGGATCGTAGCCTGATTACCGTCGTCTGAGATAACAGAATTGAGGGTTTCCACAGAGTCGAAACCGTCGTTAGCATTTATGCGATTCTGAACTTCACCGACAATCATTTGCACTTTACCTCTAGCCTGAACCATTTCGTTTGCACTGACACTTGCGAATGATATTTGGTCAATAGCTTTATCAGTATCACCTTGTGCGGCAGCCTTGAAGAACGTCTCAACAGTATCTTCTGGTTTTCCACCAGAGCAAGCGGTGAGTGTGAATACAGCCAAAAGCAGTAGTAACGGATAAAGTAAGTAGTTTTTCATGTTAGTCCCTTTGATAAATCATTCCCCCGTCAGATGATAATATCAAAGTTTTATGAGGTTGTTTTATGCGTTTTGGGAAAGGTGGGTATGGGCCAAATGAGTACTAATACCTCTCAAGTACTGACTAAGATATTTGTAGCGAGTGGTGATCGCCAACTGTCTCGATTGCAGCGGTTTGTTCAATTAACCGAAGAAGTGGATGTCACCGATGTAGGTGAGCAGTACGCGATGGTTTCCAGCACACTCGGTGATGCGGTAAGAAAAAGCCTGCAAGATGTCATGGCCTTCAGGCGCTCATTGGTGGAGGAACGGCTGCGTTTTCATGGCGAACAGTTGCGCAGTCTCGAAGAGTTTCGGCGTGGGGCGATGAACGAGCTCAAGGAGCTAGAAGGGCGGCGTGCCGCTTTGCTGCGTTCGGTCGGTGAAGACACGGGAACGTCTCTGCAGGGAGCCTTTGCTCGTTTAGCAAAACGGCAGGTTGAGGTGGAGTGTGTTTCATCCTGACGCCGGAAAAGCGTTTGTTGGGGAGAAGCTTTGCATGATGTCTGCTGCACCTTGGCTGCCACTCCTGGCGCTTTCCCCAGGAGTGGAGCCATCAGAAAGCGCTGAGCAGCCTGAATCCAGAGCACAAACTGGGGATCAGGGTGGCATATGCCAGTAGGCCGCACCCAAAAGAGTCCGGATGGACTACGGGTGAAAGAGCTTGATTCATCGTATTGAGGGCAGAGCTCTTCAGGTGTAACAGTGAAGCTGCCAACTGGCTGCAGAGAATCGGGCATCGTGAGAAGTACCTGTTTTTAAGTCGTTAGCAACGATGCCAACAGATCTGCTCAGGAGCGACAGGGAACGTTAATCCAATTGCTCAGACATTCTCTCCAACGAGGGAAAGGGAAATGGCTCAGGCAAAGGGTTGGAAGGGAAGGGGGAGTAAGGGGAAGGGGCTTACCCGGATAGTTAGGGCAAACCCCAAAGGGCCAGCCGAGGGAAAGGGCCAAAGGGTGCTCCCACCTAATACCCTCTCACGATTTTGGAAACGAAGGTCGCCATGGCCCAGCGGAAAGGAGATCGGTAGGCCCTCTCCCAGTCACGGGAGTTGGATTCCAGTTGATTCTGTAGCCCCCATCTTTCCATTTCCAGCATACTTCTCTCTCTAACATGCTCCGACAGATACTCGCCGAGACTGCACCATGCCAGTTTATTGCCCAGCGACAGCTGTTTATTCTCTGACAGCGGCGTCAGTTCCTTGGCTAGCATTGGTGCTGACTGTCCGGCCAGCTTGCGGTCATCCTCGTACTCGAAGATGAGGCCGAAGTTTTCATAGTAGTGATTGCGACGATACTTGTTCTCTCCGCGAGCATCGGATTCCAGTAGCTCGACAGGCATCACACAGGCCTCTGGCCACTGCTGAACCCAATGAACGATCTCGTTCATGAAGAAGGAGCCAATACCACGGCCAGCAAGCCACCCTGGATCCACGACGCAATACCCGCCTTCTGTGATCGAACTACTTGTGAGGCGCACATGGGGACCACCCAGGATGCAGGCATCGTAGGATGCTGAAAAGTCACCACCCTCGCGCTGCTGTCCCAATACGTCACCTGAGATAACCTGATAATGAAACTTCAGAGTAGCACTCATTACTTCCCCTTCGTGACACGAGTGCTGTTCTTCACGCTCAACCAGGAGAGCGACCTCTTTGTTCCGCTCTCCTAACGGCTTGAGACGCAGCACGAAGATCCGCGGTGTTGTGAGATTGGCTCCCGGTCGAAATTTATCAAGTGATGGCAGTGTTTTGAACATTGGATTTCCTTCCATGGTTGATTCGGGTTTCGGCTATCTCACGTACGGCTTGCATGCTTCGCCTGACCGTTTCATACTTAATTTGCACCCGTTAGCTGCTGACGGCAACAGCAGCGCCCTTTGCCCTTCGGGGCAGACCCCAAAGCCGTAACGCATCCCGAGAGACGGCGCTCGATTGAGTTGGATGCTACCTCACCCCACCAGGGAGATTCTCCCTGGACGGGAGTCTCCCATCTAATCGAAGGAGATTCTCATGAAACATGCTATCTCGTTGTATGACGCCCTTCGCGACATCAACGTATCGTCAGAAAAGGCCAAAGCGGTAGTTGATGCCCTGGAGGATGACATGCGCGACCTAGCAACCAAACAGGATCTAATAGAGCTGGAGCAGCGGCTAACTCAGTCTCTGACGATTCGTCTTGGCGGCATGCTGGTTGCTGCGGTGGCTTTCCTTTCCGCCATCAAGTTCTTCGCATAACGCCTTTCTCAACACTCGACCGTCATTGTCATTGTCGATTCCACCCATCCGGGGACACTTCCCCGATGGGGATGGTGTGTCTCCTGGATCTAATTCGCTGGAGCAACACCATGAATCTACTCAAAGGGCATCGTGCCTGGATCCTTGCTGTACTCGTACCGATCCTGTTTGCGCAAGTCATACCTGAGCCACTTCGGTGGATCTGGTTAACACTTGTGGCGCTCTGGGCGCTCAAGTGTCTCGGCGTCATCAAGATCGACTTCTTCACGAAATCCCAATCGGATGATACTCAGAGTTCTTCGAACTCTGGTGATACTCCAGGTTCTTCGAAACCTGGTGATTCTCAGCGTGCGGGATCTGCTCATCGAGGAGAGATCGTTGCCCTGGGCAGCGCTCCCTTCAAGTTCAATGAGGCGAACAGTCTCAACTACTACATCACACTGCGTTCAGGGTGTGGTGATGACAGGACGTTGTGGGGTGTTGATCTGAAGCGCGTTGCGCAACAGACGCCACTTGCGGTCGGTGATAGCGTCGCGCTTAAGTATCTTGGGCGTGAAGCTGTTGTCGTCGACAAGCCAGTCCGCAATGACCAGGGCAAGGTCGTGGATTACCGCAAGGTGAATTCGCACCGCAACACCTGGTCTGCCACGGTCCTACCAGCATAAACCAAGCGGTATCCACCCCTGGGGAAGTCTCTTCCCCAGGGGAGGTGCTTCCCCTTTTTGTATTTCTATGACGAAGGAGAAGCACTATGGAAGCTACCACCACTCAACATGCGGTTCCGCGTCTGGATATCACCACCAAGGCCATGTATCGCGGCCTGTGTCCAGACAATCGGAATTACATGGTTCACATGGAACAGCCGCTACTGAACGAAGTCGTCATGTTAGCTGCCGGCACCTCTGGACACGAACGTGTACCTGGTGTGTTCTGGTTAGATCTCATAGACGGCTTCATCGATAGCGCGAGAGACAAACTCGCCGGTGTTCCCTCGGGCTGTCGTGCCTTTGACTGTGAAGTCGAGGTACACGGCAACCACAGCGTTAGCGTCTTGCCATGCACACTTCGTGTTCATGTTGAGGTACAGCGCTTTTGGCACAAGCAAGTGCTGGTGTTCTCTCTAGCCAGGCACAGCGCCATGGCTGCCTGATCACTCCATTATTCACTCTATAGCCCGGTATGCCGGGCTTTTCACTCCAACCCGACCGGGATTCGCTCCCGGTTTGGGGGCGTCTCGGTCGTCATCTATGAGGATTTGACGATGGCTGACATCTACCAAGCAATCACTGACCGAATTCTGGAAAGTCTCGAGCAGGGAGTTCTTCCCGGCGTAGGGAGGCCCTGGGATCCGTCCAGTCGAACGCCACTCATACCGTGCAATGCCGTTTCCGGACGCCAGTACAACGGCATCAATGTGCCGTTGCTTTGGGACATGGCCGACAAGCGCGGCTTCTCTCAAGATCGCTGGCTGACCTTTCGCCAGGCGAAGGAAGCCGGAGGTACGGTGCGCAAGGGCGAGCGAAGTACGCTTGCCTGCTTCTATAAGCCCATGAAACGGGAGATTGTCGACGCCGCCGGCGAGGCCGTCCTGGATGAGGAAGGCAACCCGAAGGAGAAGCACTTCGCCATCCTGCGGGGGTTCAACCTCTTCAATATCGACCAGTGCGACGGACTTCCAGATGATGTCACGAACCCGCCTGCCACCTCGATCGAGGGATTCGAGAACGTGGACGCTCTCGATGACTTCATCGATGGTTGTGGCATCAAAGTCGTGCATTCGCTGGATCGTGACGTTGCTGGCTATTACCCCAAACAGGACCGTGTGCTGTTACCGGCAAAGGAGCGGTTTCATGACGCAGAGGGGTATTACAGCATCGCACTGCATGAACTCGCGCACGCTACTGGGCACGAATCACGCCTGGCACGACCCGGAATAACCGATCCCGACGCGACGTTTGGCTCGCCAAAGTATGCACTCGAGGAACTGGTCGCACAGCTGGGCAGCGCCTTTCTGTGTGGGCATTTCGGTATCCGAAACGAGGCTTTCGACGCCGCCTACATCGCCAGCTGGATCCAGGCGTTGAGGGACGACAAGAGGGCCATATTTCGGGCAACCGGAGCGGCACGCCTGGCAGCGGAGTTCCTGAAGCAAGCACACCAGGAGAGCCGTGCGTCGGCATCCACTGACCAACCGCAGCAGGACAGCGCCAAGGCTATGCCGACGCGCCGACCTAAAGCGGATGACCAGGACATTGAACTGTTCGGGCATCAGTGGCCGCTGGGTAACAGCGTCAAGTTGGATGCCACTGTCGATCGAAGCACGCTCCGGGCGCAGATTCTGCGTCTGAAGCAGCTCGGCTACGAGTTTGATGGGGCGACGCAAATCTGGAACTACAAGGCTGCTGCTGCAGCCTGAACGTTTCCGGATCTTCGAGGAAAGCCACACCCCAATACGTGCAGGCGATAACGCACGTTTCTATGAACCACACACCCGGCAATTCAAGCGGGGCTGATTACATTCACCACCCCGAGGGGTGATGCTTGCCCCTCGGAGGGTAACTCGCCCCTTTTTCTTATCACGGAGGCGAGCATGACGACTCAACCCAGGCTCCGGCGCCTCGAGGAGGCCCCGGAGCTGTTTCTGGACAGCTACGTCGCCGATGGCGACAGCGCAGTGTACCTTTCCCTCTGGGGACGGGATACCGCGATCCATGAACTGATGGCCAAGTTGACGCTGCCGATCAGCGAAGGCGGCTTCGACAGTCTGACCCTGATGGTAGAGCGGTCAGTCCGGCTGCATCTGAACCGCGACCGGCTAGGGAAGCGCACCACACGGACCTATCGACAAACGCGATTCGGCAGTCTGCTGAACCTCTGGTTGTTCGATCAGCGTTGTCAGGAGCCGGATCGAGCCAACCGACAGTGCTACGCCATCTTCAACGAACGAGATCCCCGACAGGATAAGAGCGCGATGCTCTGGTCGCGAATGCGGGATCTGGCGGCATATCCGCTCCTGGATCACTGGCGACCGACGATCGTGCAGTTGCTCCTCGAGCGTGAAGCCATCCGCATGCTCGACCAGACGTCCGAGAGTCTGTCCGGCGTCTGGATCGATCTTTCGCAGGCTTCGGCTCAGGAGGCGATCGGCCACCGCATTCAGTCCGGTGAACTCACCATCCAATAATCCAGGAGGCCACCATGGCTCTAATTTTTCCACGCCTGGCGCGCAACTTCGCCAAAAATGGCTATTACCCAACCGATGAGGCCACGCTCGAGCGTGAGCTGAATGCGCTAGAGACGTCCCATGGCCAGCGTGTGCGCATCCTGGATCCGTGTGCTGGTGAAGGCATGGCGATCCTGGAAACCGCGTATCGCCTGGGCCGGGAGCGTGCCGATGCCTATGGCATCGAGTTCAACCTCGAGAGAGCCCGCCACATGCAGAGTGTCGTCGATGTCGGCATCCAGTCGGACCTGATGGATACCGTCATCTCGCCGCGTTCGTTTGGGCTGCTGTTCTTCAATCCACCCTACGGCGATCTCGTCAGCGAGACCGGTGGCAGCAGGGGATATGCCGGCAAGGGGCGACAGCGGCTAGAAAAACTGTTCTACCAGCGCTGTGTCCACTTCCTGCAGTACGGCGGGATCATGGTAATGATCGTGCCTCACTACGTCTTCGACGATGAGCTGTCGAGCTGGGTCAGCCAGCACTTCGACCGCGTCGCTGTGTTCGAGGCCGCGATTGACACCTTCAAGCAGGTCGTCGTCTTTGGCGTTCGCACGAAACACAATGCACTACTGGCCAACAATAAGGCCAAGAAGACCAGGGCGCTGTTGCAACAAGTCGGTTTGGGAGAGTTCAAGCCCGAGCCGCTGCCAGCGAGCTGGTGTGATGAACTCTATGATGTGCCACCGGCGATTGGCAGCACGCCACACTGCTACCGCGTGTCGCTGGAACCCGAGCAGTTGGAGCAGGAAATGGATCGTCGCGGTGGCCTTTGGCCTGACTTCAATCTCGCGTTCTGGACCGATGGCGTCACGCAACGACGTCCGCTGCGTCAGCTATCCAGCTGGCACATTGCGCTGTCACTGGTAGCAGGAGGCATATCGGGCATCGTGACCTCGCGATCGGGGCGTCAACTGGTCGTGAAGGGCGACACTTTCAAGGAGAAGACGTCGAAGGTCGAGTTCAGTGACGATGGCAACATCACTGAGCGTCGCATTCTGACCGACCGTTTCGTGCCGGCCATCATGGCCTGGGATGTGACGCTGAATTCTCCCGACAAGGGGCGGTTGTTCATGATCACATCGACGCCGACGCAGGATGCGCCGGCACACCCTGCAACCAACGACTCGGACGCTGAGACGGCATAACCCATCACGATCGTCCTTAGGACGATCCCCCCTATGGGCAGAAGACGGCCCGCAGGGACGTGTTCTGCCCATTTTCATTGGAGATGGACATGAACATGCCATGCACAGCCCCGGATAACGTCATCGCGCTCAACGATTTCATCGATGAGTTCGGCGACGGACTTCTGGATACGCTCAACCACACCCATCCCCCGGTCTATGACGGTCGGGGCAACCCGGCTCGACAGGCGGTGATGGACGCCTTGGCACGCCACCCGTTTCCGGCACAGGCGGACGTCGTTCACGCGATCTGTGCGCTGCTGCTGGATCAGAACGAACGTGCTGGCATCATCAACGCCGAGATGGGTACCGGCAAGACGATGATGGCGATCACCGTCGCCGCCGTGATGGCGAAGGAAGGTTATCGCCGGTCGTTGATCGTGTCTCCGCCGCACCTTGTCTACAAGTGGCGGCGCGAGATCCTTGAGACGGTGCCCGAGGCTCGGGTATGGGTGCTCAACGGACCGGATACGCTTGCAAAACTGCTCAAGCTGCGCGAGCAGTTGGGGCAGCCAGGCGATGGCCGGCCGGAGTTCTTCGTGCTGGGTCGCGTACGGATGCGCATGGGGCTTCACAGGGTTCCGGTGGCCACTCCCAAGCGCACGCTTTCCGGCCGCTTTGCGGCGTGTCCGGACTGTGACCGCATGATCCTTAACAACGACAATGAACCGATCCGGTTCGAGTTGTTCCAGCAGGCCGAGCGTCAACAACGGTGCGCGGGGTGTGATGGCCAGCTCTGGACTCTCATACGACAGCGGCAGCCCGAAGGGGATGCCCGCCGTCGTTCGGTGCTCAAGGCGCTGCAACGCATTCCGACCATCGGCAAGGTGACGTCAGAGAAATTGATCGATCAGTTCTGCGAGGCGTTTCTATCGTCGATGCTGGCCGACAACGTGCACGAGTTCATCAACCTGATGGACGAAAACGGCGACCTGGTGTTTAACAATCGACAGGCGACCAGGATGGAGAGGGCAATGGCCAACATAGAGTTCGGCTTCGGCGAGGGCGGTTTCCAGCCGAGCTAGTTCGTGAAGCGCTATCTGCCTGATCAGTTCTTCGACCTTCTGATCGTCGATGAGGGGCACGAGTACAAGAACGCGGGGTCGGCCCAGGGCCAGGCCATGGGCGTACTGGCAGCGAAAGCTCGCAAGACGCTTCTGCTGACCGGCACGCTGATGGGCTGCTACGCCGATGACCTGTCCTATCTGCTCTTCCGGATCCTGACGCCGGTGATGATCGAGGATGGCTACCCTCCCCAGCGCCACTCTCTGGGAGCGGCGTCCGTGGCGTTCATGCGCGAGCACGGCGTCCTCAAGGACATCTACTCGGAGCGCGAGGGCGCTGGACACAAAACTGCGAAGGGCCGGAAAACCTCCGTGCGCCCCGTGAAGGCACCAGGCTTCGGACCCAAGGGCATACTGCGCTATGTGTTGCCCTTCACGGTCTTTCTCAAGCTCAAGGACATTGGCGGTGATGTACTGCCGCCGTATGACGAGGAGTTCGTGGAAGTGCTAATGTCGACCGAGCAGGCTAGTGTCTACGGACGGCTCTCCAGGGAACTGACGAAGGCACTTAAGGAAGCGCTGGCACGCAAGGACACGACGCTACTCGGCGTTGTGCTAAATGTGTTGCTGGCGTGGTCTGACTACTGTTTTCGCACGGAGACGGTCAAGCATCCCCGCACGCGGGATCTGATCAGCTTCGCCAAGTCGGTCTTCGGCGAGTCGACAATGCCGAAGGAGGACGATCTGGTCGAGTTATGCCGGGCGGAGAAGGCCGAAGGCCGCAAGGTGCTGGTCTACTCCACTTATACCGGCAAGCGCGACACCACGAGTCGACTGAAGCGGGTTCTTGAGCAGGAGGGGCTGAAGGTGGCCGTGCTGCGCTCGAGTGTCGATACCAGCCGTCGAGAGGACTGGATCGCGGGCCAGGTTGAGAAGGGCATCGATGTGCTGATCGTTGCGATACGGGATTGACGCACACTTAAATAGTAACGCGTTCTAATTGCAGCTAGGTTCTCTCGCATCGACGGCAATCAGGCCGCTGTGACGATATTCATGCAGCGGTTTCCTAAGAAGTGAATAATATAAGCCTCTGTTTTTAAAATGAAACATATATCAGAATTGTCTCTATATATGACCATGGTCTAAATGTTGAGATTTTTTCTTTACGGTGAGATGGTGTTGGTGTAATTTGTGAAGGTAGATGCAACGTTGACCACAATGGAGAATCTTTCAATGATTAAAACAAAATATGGTCGAGTTTCAGCGGCATTGCTTACGGTGTTGTGCATGTCTACAAATGCAATCAAAGTAAATGCGGCTGAGTACATTGCTCGTATTGGGCATTTAGAGTCTGAAGCGCAGCCTCGTCATCAAGCATTGGAGGAAGTTGCGGAAGTTATATATGAACGTACGGATGGTGCTGTTGAAATTAAAATCTTTCCTTCTTCACAGTTAGGTGATCAGCGGCAAATGACTGAGGGAGTTCAATTTGGCGCTATTCAGGGAACTGTCGCACCTGCTGCATTTCTAGGTGGTTTTAACCCCGTTGTTTCTATACTAGACATCCCTTTTCTATATCCAGCTGATCGTGAAGTCTCACAGCAAATTAGAAATAGTGAGTTCGGCGAAGAGTTGTTAAACAGCTTTTCAGAAAAAGGTGTAAAAGCTATTGCTCTATGGCCAAATGGCCGAAAAAGCTTCACATCAAATGAGCCATTAGATAGCTTACATTCGTTCGAAGGTCAGAGATTTAGAACTATGAATTCAAAGGTGCTTATTGAGCAGTTCAACGCTTTGGGTGCATCTGCAATTTCTTTACCTTTTGGTGAGCTTTACACTGCACTGCAGCATGGGGTTGTTGATGGCCAGGAAAACCCGCTTGATACTATTCAGCTAATGAAGTTTTATGAGGTGCAGGATTACCTTCTTCTATCTGAACATGGCGTTATGGAGGATGTAGTCCTTTTCAGTATGTTTTGGTGGGATACTCTTCCTGAAAATTACAAAGATGTAATTGTCGAAGCCTTCAACGAAGCAGTGCCTGTGGTAGAAAGTGTGAAAGAGGCAGCACAAATTGAAGCTTTAAGTGAAGTAAAAGATAACGGAATGGTTGTCTATGAAATGTCGGAAAGTGAACAAGCGCAATTTAGGGAAGAAGTTTATCCTAGTGCAAGAAGAGCATATTTAGAATTTGCAGGTCAGTCTGGTGAAGATCTTTTGGCGCTATACGAAGGTGTCTATTCTCAAGTGGTAAGAGAATAAATTGTAAGCACTGGATGTTGACAAGAAAGTATATAAAAATCTTCTAAAAATACAAGACACGTGAAAGGAAATTATATGGTTATCTCATTTGGACATCTGCTTAATGCAATGAGATCCTTAGAGCGAGGGGTTATTGTATTAATTTTTCTAGTAATGGCTATTCTGTTTAGTTTTTCGGTTCTTATAAGAGTAATGCCAGGCAATTTCGCTAGTAGCTTTGCATGGATCGAAGAAGCAGTTGGGATGATGAATATTTATCTAGTTTTTTTAACTTTAGGGTTGGCACTAGAAAAAGGTAGGCATGTAAGTATTTCTACAGTGCGTGATAGCATTAATGATAATATCAGGAAAAAGATTTATAAAACAATCGATCTCATTGGGTTGTTATTTTGCTTTTATCTAGGTGTTCTTAGTGTTCAGTTAACTTCATTTGTACATAGTACTGGTCAGCTTAGTCCGACATTAGGAGTGTCAATGTCTTTGATATATGCCGCGCCTATTATCGGTTTCTCACTTATGGGACTAAGATATTTCTTGAGCCTCATTGGAGTATTAGATAGATGTGTAAGCGATCCTGAAGACGCTGAATTTGAAGGCGAGGAAGTAAACGAAATACAATCGGTCAAAATTAATAACAAGAAAAACAAAAAAAGGAGTAAAGTGTCATGATATTAGTAGTCGCTATAGCCATTGTTCTGATGGTGCTTGGTTTTGAGATGTTTATAGTGCTTGGAATCTCAACTATTGCAGCAAAAGAATTATTTTTCAGTTCTATTCCAGACCTTGTTTTAGTCCAGAAATTAGTAGGAGGTATTAACCACACGACTCTTTTAGCTATACCGTTCTTTGTTTTTGCTGCTCACCTGATGGCTTCGGGACAAATTGCTCGCCGCCTAACTGGAGTAGTTAAGTCGGGCGTAGGTCATTTTAGAGGAGGAATGGGCCATACTGTCGTTGGAGGGTCAATGGCGTTTGGCTCAGTTTCTGGGTCTGCACCAGCAACTGTGGCCGCCCTAGGACGGCTTATGTATCCAGAACTTAGAAATGCTGGTTACAGCGAAAAATTTAGTTTGGGGTTAATTGTTTCCAGTGCTGAGACGGCTCTGCTAATACCACCAAGTATTACTTTGATCATATACGGCTGGATGACTGGTACTTCTATTACAGGATTGTTTGCTGGAGGTTTGGCAGTAGGGCTTGTACTGGGGCTTGCTTTTGGAGCGCTCGTAGTCCTTGAAACATACATTTCTGATGTTAAAAGAATTCCTCGTCCTAGCTTAAAGTCGGTCATATCTGATATCAAAAGCTCTGCTTGGGCTTTGGGTATGCCTGTATTAATTCTTGGAGGAATCTACTCTGGATACTTCACGGCTACTGAAGCTGCTGCTGTAAGTGTTGTTTACGCTATAGTTATAGAAGGGTTGATTTATAGAGAGTTAAATTTTAAAAAATTAGTAGCTGTAACCGAAAATAGCGCCATAGCTACATCTGTTATATTTATTCTACTTGCCTTTGGAGGCGTGCTGTCATTCTTTATAACTTTGGCGGAAGTCCCAGCGTTAATTGGTGATTGGATGGATAACGTTGGCGGGAATCCACTTTTATTTCTGCTGATTATAAATGTAATTTTTTTAATTGCTGGTATGTTCATTGATCCTAATTCCGCGCTATTAATACTAGTTCCACCACTGTATCCGGTAGCAATTGCCTTAGGTATCGATCCGATTCATTTTGGAATTATAGTGACACTAAATATATGTGTTGGAATGATAACACCACCTTTTGGCTTAGATATATTTGTAGCGTCTTCCACTCTAAACAAGCCGGTTATGACAATAATTAATGGTGTGTGGCCGTTTCTTGTAGTAAACATAATCGTTCTCGGATTGATTACGTATATTCCGGGCGTGTCAATGTTTATTCCGAATTTAATTGCTAACTAGGAAAAGATATGACAATGGTAAAAGTCGTGAACCCTAAAGATAAAGAAGCAGTTTCTGGCACTATACATGAAGCCATCTGCCAGGTTATTTCTAATGAAGAGGTGAATAGCGACTATCGGCATCTAGTATTGAAAGCACCAGAGGAGATTCTTGATATTATTCCTGGTCAATTTTTTCATCTTCTTTGCCCTGAAAAAGACAACCTACGGCCATATCTGCGTAGGCCGATGAGTATCTACAGCGTAAATAAGGAAAAGGGAGAATTACATTTTCTCTATAAGGTACAAGGAGAAGGTACTAAAGCTCTGGCTACACTCAATCCAAAAGATAGCTTTAATGTTGTAGGCCCTCTGGGTGTAGGATTTACGATTAAGCCTGACGCAAGCCATCTCGTTCTTGTTGCGCGTGGTGTTGGGCTTGCAACTTTAGCTCCTTTAGCAGATGCAGCTCAAAAACAAGGTTGCAAGCTGACAGCAATTTGTAGCGCTCGATCTCCGGACATGTTGATGTCTACTGACTACTTTCTTTCGAAAGGAGCAGAGGTTATTACATTAACTGACTCGATGGGCACTTCCGAAATGTCCCATCTTCGTGAGATTCTTGTTGGCATTATTGAAAATGAAGGTGTAGATGCAATCTACACTTGTGGTTCGAACCGGATCCTGAAGATACTTCAGAACTTGTGTCAGGAGTTTAACATCCCAGGACAAATTGCTCTCGAACAACAAATGGCTTGTGGTATTGGAATGTGCTTCTGTTGTGTTCGGCAGTTTAAGATGAACGGTTCAGAGGTCTCAGAGCGAGTTTGCAAAAAAGGTCCGGTGTTTAACATCTTGGAGGCAATAGCATGGTAGATCTTTCAGTTAAAATCGGTAACGTAACTTTAAAAAATCCGATTATGCCTGCATCGGGAACCTTTTCTGAAGACTTGGCCCAGGTCTTCGACCTAGAGCGGCTTGGTGCGCATGTTACCAAAACAATAACGCTCGATAAGCGCGGTGGAAACCCGACCCCTAGAGTCTGTGAAGTCCGTGGGAGTATGTTGAACTCAATTGGTATTCCAAGCAAAGGCGTCGAAGCATTTATTGAAAATGTAGTGCCATTTTATCAAAAATATGAGACTCCACTGGTTGTTAGTGTTTCCGCTGGCAGTAATGATGAATTCGCCAGAATTTGTGAGGTTGTTAGCATTCCGGGGGTATCTGCAATAGAGGTCAACATATCGTGTCCTAATATTGAAGAGGATGGTAAGGCTTTCGCTATGCGGCCTGGCTCTACTGAGGCTGTACTCAAAAAAATTCGAGAATCCACTGACTTACCCTTGTGGGCAAAGCTTACGCCTAATACAGGTGAAACCGTAGAGGTAGCGATTGCAGCAGAGATGGCTGGAGCCTCAGCTCTTGTTGTTTCCAATACGCTTCTCTCAATGGCGATTGATGTACGTACTCGCAAGCCAAAGCTTGGAAATCTCATGGGAGGTTTATCAGGACCTAGTCTGAAGCCCATAAGTTTGCGGATGGCCTATCAGTGTGCCAAAGCTGTCAACATTCCAATTATTGGTTGTGGTGGAATTTCTACTGTTGAAGATGTCGCAGAATACCTAATTGCCGGGGCTTCGGCTGTTCAAGTCGGTACGGCTACGTTTGTTGATCCTATAGTCATGATCAAGTTGATTAAGCAACTCGAAGAATTTATCGCTCAACAGGGCCTTTGCAACGTAAATGACCTGATTAACAGCGTAGGTGATCAAAACGAGTCGGACTCAATGGTTTACGCAGAGGTTGCACCGTAATGGATAGATATTCAAAAGTAAACGATAGCCTCAATACCACACGCCTTGATTTTGTTCGAGACGACTCCAAATATCTATTTGATGGACTTAGAGAAATTTCCAAAGATAAAGATGGAGTTACGCGGGGTTCCTATAGTGAAGAAGAGTCTAAAGCGCTAAATTTTCTTATAGATTATGCAGTATCTAATGGACTTTCGGTCACTGAAGATAAAGCAAAGAATGTCGTTTTTAGTCTTCAAGAGCATAGTGGTTCTGATAAATATACTCTGATTGGCTCTCATATAGATAGTGTACCACAAGGTGGTAATTATGATGGCGCAGCAGGTATTGTAGCAGGTTTGGTCTGCCTTGCTTATGCTCAAAAAAAGGGACATGTTTTTCCTAAGGCTGTTAAAGTTATCGCTATTCGCGGAGAAGAAAGCGCTTGGTTTGGTTCATGTTATGTAGGCTCTCGTGCACTGCTTGGCAAGCTTGATGCTAAAGAATTAGAGTTCAAACATCGTCATTCTGGTGAATCGCTTTCAGAATGCATGGAGAAAATTGGTATCGATGTTTCGCCTATTCGTAAACAGACGCCGCTCGTCGATAAAAACGAAATTGAAGCTTACTTGGAATTGCATATTGAACAGGGCCCCGTGCTCGTTGAGTTAGATAAGCCACTGGCAATTGTTACCGGAATTAGAGGAAATGTGCGACATCGAGGTATCCACTGTATCGGAGAGTCTGGACATTCTGGCGCCGTACCTCGCGAGTTTCGACATGACTCAGTATTTGCGGTGTCTAGTTTACTTGTTCGGTTAGATGACCATTGGAAAACATTGTTGGACCACGGGGCTGATTTGGTCGTGACCAGTGGTATAGTTTCCACTAACTATCAAGAACATGCGATGTCCAGGATTCCTGGTGATGTAACATTTAGTTTTGAAGCGAGGAGCGAGCATGAGGACGTGCTGAATACAGTTGCTTCTCTTCTTGACTCTGAATCAAAAATTGTTGAGCGTGAGAGAAAGGTCAGGTTTGAATTTGATGGTCAAGTTACATCAAAACCAGCGATCTTGGATAATAAAATAGTAAGCGGGCTTAAAAGTTCTGCAAAGAAGCTAGATTATGGCGACTTTGTTATGGCTAGTGGCGCTGGACATGACGCAGCAGTTTTTGCAAATTCTGGTGTTCCATCTGGAATGATATTTGTTCGGAATCAAAATGGCTCTCACAATCCTAATGAAACCATGAACATAGATGATTTCATGCAAGCCACAAGTGTTCTTTATACATATGTAATGGGTGATTAAGATGGAAAGTCAACAAAATATATCTATTATAAAACCTGACGATTGGCATCTTCATATTAGAGATGAAGACATTATGCGGGCAGTACTGGCCCATACGACCGAGAATTTCTCTCGGGCCATTATTATGCCAAACTTAAATCCACCTGTAGTAACAAAACATGACGCCATTAAGTATAGAAATAGAATAATCAGTGCAATTCCTGATGTTGATAGTTTTACTCCGCTGATGACGTTATATCTTACGGACAATACAAACGCTGAAGACTTAAGAAATTCATTTAAGGAAGGCGTTGTTGTTGCTGCAAAACTTTATCCCGCAGGGGCGACAACTAACTCTGAGTCAGGAGTGACGGATGTTAAGACCATTTACCCCCTCCTCTCAGCAATGGAAGAAATTGGAATGCCTTTGCTTATTCATGGCGAAGTTGTCAAAGACGATGTTGATGTATTTGATAGGGAAAATGTGTTTATTGAAAAAATACTAAGTCCACTACGAGATAATTTCCCTTGTCTAAAGATAGTATTGGAACATGTAACAACATCAGCTGGTGTTGATTTTGTCAAGTCCCAAGATCGATATACAGCTGCGACAATTACACCGCATCATTTGGTTATCAATAGAAACTCTATGTTTAAGGGTGGAATTAGGCCGCATTTTTATTGCTTACCGGTAGCCAAGCGAGAGAAGCATAGATTAGCCCTCGTGAATGCGGCGACGTCTGGGGATAAAAGGTTTTTCTTAGGTACCGATTCTGCTCCCCACTTTAACTCTGCAAAAGAGAGTTCGTGTGGTTGCGCTGGTATTTTTAATGTTCCGATAGCTTTGCCAATTCTTGCACATGTTTTTGAAGAAGAAGAAAAGCTTAACAATCTAGAGCGGTTCTGTTCTCTAAATGGACCTGAGTTTTACGGTTTTGATACCAACAGTGAAACTATCACGCTAGAAAAAAAATCATCGCCGGTAGAATTCGAATCTCATATCGATATAAGAGCGGAAAGGATAAAGATATTCGATCCGGGCCTTAGTCTTTACTGGCATGTAGTATAATAGTTGAATTTCATTGGTGACTGTAATGGCTAACTTCGAAAAACAGAGTTTCAGAGTAGAATCTGATTTCATCGGCACAGTTAAAATTCCTGCCGACGCTTATTATGGGATCCATTCCGCTCGGGCAAAAGATAATTTTAAAATTTCAGGCCGATCTATAAGTGAATTTTATGATTTAATAAAAGCTCTAGGAATGATAAAGCTGGCCGCTGTAAGGGCAAACTATAAGCTAGGCCTAATAGAAGGCGAGATATATAAAGCGATAAGTTCTGCTTGTCAGGATGTGATCGACCTTAAGCTTCTACATCATTTTGTAGTTGACGTGATCCAAGGCGGAGCTGGTACCTCTACCAATATGAACGCTAATGAGGTTATAGCGAACAGAGCGCTAGAAATCCTAGGAAGAAGCAAAGGTGATTATGCAGTTGTTCATCCTAACGACCATGTAAATCTTTCGCAATCAACAAATGATGTCTATCCCTCAGCCATTCGTCTTGCGCTTTGCTTTAGTCTTGAACGCTTGAAGAATGAATTAAATATTTTAATCTCATCTTTCGAACAAAAATCCACGGACTTCTCCTCTATTGTAAAAGTTGGACGCACTCAGCTTCAGGATGCCGTTCCAATGACTTTAGGCCAAGAGTTCCAAGCTTTTGCCGTCACTATGAGAAAAGATGTAAGACGGCTTGATGAAACATTGCAAGAATGCCTTGAAATCAATTTGGGCGGGACAGCGATTGGAACAGGAATAAATACCCACCGGGAATATTCAGATATCGTAATTTCGGAGTTGTCCACTATATCTGAGTTTCCTTTTGACAAGGCCACCAACTTATTAGAAGCTGCTTGGGATACAGGCGCGCTTCTTTCCCTTTCAAGCCACTTGAAAAGGATTGCAACCAAAATTTCCAAGATCTGTAATGATATTAGACTTATGTCAAGTGGGCCAATTGCGGGATATGCCGAAATTAAGTTACCGGCTGTTCAAGCCGGGTCCTCTATAATGCCAGGTAAAGTAAACCCAGTTATTCCTGAAGCCGTAAATCAGGTTTGTTTCGCGGTAATCGGAAATGACACAACAATAACATACGCTTCTGAAGCGGCACAGTTTCAGCTGAATGCGTTTGAACCTATAATTTTAATGAAGCTTTTCGAATCGGTTCGATATATGACAAATGCTATGAGGATGCTTAGGGAGAAATGCATTGAAGGCATAGTGGCGAATGAGAAAAACTGTAGACGCCAGATTGAAAGTGGTTTTTGTGTTGCTACCGCTCTTCTCCCTATAATTGGATACGATAGAGTTTCAAAATTGGTAAAAAAATCTATTGATGAGGACATGAACTTCGTTAGCTTAATTCGTCAAGAAAGCATGTTACGTGATATTGATATCTTTTCTGCTGATTCACTAGAAAAGCTGATATCGCCAAATTTATAAGGGTGACCTTGGATCCGGGTTATTTATATAAATGATCTGAATCCAAACATGGCCGGGGATTTTCTCGACCTACCCCAAAAGTTTGTATATGCAGAATTATCGCAACTAAGCTATTTTGTTGACGGATCATGATCACCTCGCCAGTGATCTTGGACACAGGACTACACCTTTTCTTGGCATCAAAGCATTAGGACTCATCATTATGCTCGTAATGCCAGCAATACCGGTTGAAGTCCATTCTAATACCCGCGCATGCCCTCTTGGGTCTCGAATCGTTCGCTATAGTGCATTTCGAGGCCCGATAGGTTATGGGTGTAGACGCAGGTAAGGCCATCAATCATCTAAATTAATTCCCTCTCGACTCGTATGACGTACCATTGGTAGTGACCAAACAATAGAGATCGCGATATGCTAAGTTTGGAGATAACGTGGCATCGCCGTACTCAAACCGTCCCCGGGACTTGGTTAGGGTAAAACCAATCAGGCGACAACTATCCTGACACCGGGGGCCCATCCTAGGACACATTGAGCGCCAAATTGGCTGTTGTGAATTTACTGTGCTGAGTCACTTGGCCCTTGAGCATGGAACCACTGAGCGGCCGGAGGGTGTAAGTTGCCGCTACCAACAGAGTTATGAATAGCATGCAGCTAAATCGTTGTAGCTGCGGCATTTGTAACAACCAGGTGGGAGAGGCTATTATCAGCAAGCATTAAAAGGGGTATTTATCCAAAATAAGATTCTCAAATTTTATAATAATCTAATCATTGATACTTTGAATGATTTAGCGTATGTTTGATCTCTGCTTAACAGAAACTACTATATTGCCTTTGAGACGACGGGGGCACAGCATATGTCAGAAATTTTTAACGATATAGGTAATCGCTTACGAGCCTATCGTTTGGGGAAAAATATTCCACCAGAAGATATTGCTGAAAAAATTGGTGTATCTAGGGCTGCATTATATCGTTATGAAAAAGGTGCGCCTCCAAAGTTAGAAACATTGGAAAATATTGCCGATGTTTTATCTGTTTCATTAGCAACTCTACTAGGTGTGGGAGTAGAGTATGTCTCTTCATGTGTCAGCTTCATGGAGCGTATGAGACAAATAGAGTTAGAGACTAGGCACATTTCTGTAATGTTCGGTCCTATTGCTTATCTTTTAACAACTTCAAATTACGATACCTTTCTTAAGGATGCATTGTTTGAAAGCTTGCCTGACGACTTGAAGCATAATCATGAAATTTTAAACTCAATTGACAGCATCCTCAACATTCTTTCACAACGAAAGAAAAACTATAACGAGAGAAAGCCAAGCTTTTTAAGTTTAGTTTCTGTATCTGAGCTACAGCGTTTTGTAAACCATGGTTTTATAGGTAGCTATAACTTGGAAAAAAACATTCATAAAGAACGGATTAGGGCAGCAAGGTTTGAGGTGAAGAACCTTATTAATCTTATTGAAGAGCAACCAATAGGGGTTCAAGTTGGAGTTCTGAAAGATACAATCCCTAACTCAAGCTTCCAGATTTTTAGGCAACCTAGAAGAGATGCTTTAGCAATAAGCCCATTTAAGCTTGGAGATTTTCCAAACGTTCGCCTTGGAGTTGCTATGATTACCAATGCACCAGAACCAGTTAATTTACACTCCAGTATTACAGAAGATTTATGGGGAAGGTCTCTTAAAGGTATAGAGGCAATAGATTATATTAACAAAAACATACTCTAACTTAAGTTTATGTCTTTGTGGCTACCTATGAGCTTAAGGCGCTTTTCTCGAAAATTAACTCCTGCTAAAGAGAAATACCTCATGTCTAAAAAAACGAATTTTAAAGACGCTATTTCTGAATTTAAAGATTCGCCAGCATGTACTGACGCGTTTGTACGTTTAAAGTTAAATATGAAAATTTTGATGCAAGAAGACCCTGAAAACTCAGCGGTTTATCTGATTATTTATGAGTTTTCTAGAAAGCATCACATTTATTATGAAGACCAAGCAGTATCTCCAGAAACTTCAAAAAGTGCCAAGGATCAGATGGTAGGCTATTTAAATCTTCTCGAAGAGGCTTATGTTAAACATAACAAAAAGCTGTTATTTGAAAATCTTAGTGGGATTTCTTATGATTATTTTACGCAAGGCCGTGTATTAGAACCTTGATTTTTCATGATAGCTTAATTGTCAATTCGAAATTAATTGCGCAATTAGTTTCGTATCTGCCCGACGTCACTCATTCTCTAGCGGCAGGGTTTAGAACCTAATGTGCTTAATCCTCAGTTGCTTGGCATAGGCCGAAGATGTATTTGAATGTTGAGAAATGCCTATTTCCTCTACTTTTCCATAATGGGGTATCCGGAAAAACTGGTTGATATCATGCCTGTTCATGACGCAATAAACGATACCGTATCCCCAGCAGAGCACGTAGGAATGTCTGAGTGATGACAACAACCACCTGGGACGATGTAGCCGACACGGTGACGTTTTCCGTCCCACTGGATATCGACTTCATCGCCGAGAGAACCCCCCCACAGTCCCGCATCCTAGATCTAGGCTGTGGCTACGGACGGACAATGGCGAGCCTGCGTGCGCGGGGCTTCTGTCGCCTGATTGGCTATGACGCCTCTTCGCAGCTTGTGGCTCGAGGGCATTCTGAAGCACCAGGGTTGGACCTTCGTGTGGCCGATGCCACTCACTTACCCGACTCCAGTGACACCTTCGATGCCGTCGTCATCGCAGCCCTACTCACTAGCGTGCCTTTCCCCCGCCACCAGACCATGATCGTGGCAGAGATTGCCCGGGTACTTCGCCCTGGAGGAGAGGTTTTCGGTGTGGACTTCCTGCGAGATGGGGATGCTGGCTACCTTGCTGGGGGCAGCTTCCGCGCGACAAACGGCATCCCCATGATGCACTTCAAAGACACCGAGATCTCCGCCTTATTTCAGGACTTTACGCATGTCGAGAGCAAGCGGATCGGTGTCAGCTCGTTATCTAGCAAGCCAGCCGAGGTACTACAGTACGCTTTTCAGTTGCCGAGGTAAGCTGGATATTGAGGTCGTGGCCCAGGTTTTTGAGAGGCAAGTCATGCCGCCATCAACCATTTTCTCCGGATACCCCCATAATGGAAAATACAGAAGAGTAGATAACAAGGTTGCTCACATTTAAGAATTCCAGACATGACGCTACATCGAGTCCTTTGGGTGGCAAATTGCCCCCCTTTTTTATCTCGGAAAATGATAAGACGTACGTCTTACTCGACTGCCATGAGAGATTCTCCTCTGCAAAGAGAGACACTGTGCCACGCCATATCTGTTCAAATATCCAGTAGTGAGAAAGGCATCCCGTGCAGTGCAAGAAACTTTAGTCCTTGGGCTTAACGTTTTGGCTTCGCGTAGCCCCCTTTCCTTGTCACACCTATTGATTGATGATAGCTGCAGGGAACCACCGATGCTCCGACGCCTCTTCTCGCGTTCCGCGACCACCTCACAAACAGCTGAGGGGTTCCATACTCCGTTTGCAGGCAAGGAGCTGCTGGCGACGCCGCGTCGTCAGTCCATGGTCAAAATGCTGTGGGACACAACATCCCTGACGCAGCCTGTCTTCAACGAGTATTTATTGGCCCCGATAGAGCGGTACGCAGAACTGGTGCAGTTGCTTCCCGCCTCAGAATCTCATCACCATGCCTATGCTGGCGGCATGCTCGATCACGCGCTCGAGATGGCCTGTTATGGGTTGCGTCTTCGACAACGCCACCTTCTACCTCCTGGTGCCAAACCAGAGGACCAGAGCTCAGCCGGCGAGTTGTGGAGTGCCGCCATCATCTATGGCTCATTAATGCACGACGTCGCCAAGGTATTGGTCGATATTGAGATCCACTTACAGGACGGCAGTGAGTGGCGTGTATGGCATGGTGTGATCCCGAAGCCTTATCGGGTGCGGTACCGAGCAAACCGGGAGTATCACCTCCATAGCGCGGTCAATACCCTGTTGGGACAGCAGGTCCTGGGAGGAAAGGTTATGGACTGGCTAATGAGTCAGCCCAAACTCTTCTCACTGATCATGTACACCATCTCAGGGCATACCGAGCGAGGTGGCATCATTGCCGAACTGATCCATCAGGCTGACAGAGCCAGTGTTGCCAAGGCGCTCGGTGGGGATCCAGTTCAAGCGCTTTCCGCACCCATCGAGTCCATCCAGCGAAAACTAGCCGAAGGTCTGCGTTACCTGGTCAAGGAACAATTCAAGCTGAACAAACGAGGAGGACAAGCCTGGTTGACCGATGAAGCGCTGTGGCTGGTATCACCTCGTGCCATCAACGAGCTCAAAGCGCATATCTATGCACAAGGGATAAAAAGTATTCCTGCTGACCTGAACAGGCTCCAGGGTGAAATGCATGCCCACGGCATCATTGAGGAAGTTGAAGAAGGCAAACATGTCTGGAAATGCGACATCACGGATGGTGACTGGCAACAGACCTTCAACATGATCAAGGTGCCCCCCACCTTGATTTGGAGTATCGACGATAGACCGAATTCCTTTAGCGGAAAATTAACTGTTCAGGGAGTAGGGACAGTCGAGGAGCAAGAGAAGCAGTCGCCTACAGCTACGGTGCCCCAGGAAAAATCTACCGAGCCTGCTTCTGTATCAGAACAAACATCACAGAGCCAGATCAGTACGCCTGTCGCCGTCTCCGGATTAGCAGAGGTGGGGGCAACCTCATCATCACAAGTGTCAGGGGATGGGCCGGGATCTATAGACGACGACATCATGGCACTTTTTCCGGAAGTTAAAATCGAGCATAAACAAGATTTTAAAAAACATGAAGTCAGTAGTGAGCCTGAAACACTTC
>Ga0209344_10001265_pt1 | contig 34114 bp, 31 predicted proteins | sample Cruoilmetagenom6_FD_187293 | JGI IMG/M metagenome (GOLD analysis project Ga0209344, IMG submission 187293) | Oil polluted marine microbial communities from Coal Oil Point, Santa Barbara, California, USA - Santa Barbara Oil Seep Sample 6 (SPAdes)... | ecosystem: Environmental > Aquatic > Marine...
TAACTATAATTTTTCCTAAAAATTAAGAATAAAAAAACTTCTAAGTTACGTTGCAGGTTTTTTGAGGTGTTATAATTAGTGCTTCGAACCGCTGTACCATTATTACTATAAATTTTTCTAAAATTTAAAACATAAAAAAACCGGCAACTGATGTTGCAGATTTTTCGAGGTGTCGAGCGGCTTCGAAGCGCTGTACCATTATTACTATAAATTTTCCTAAAAATTAAGAATAAAAAAACTTCTAAGTTACGTTGCAGGTTTTTTGAGGTGTTATAATTAGTGCTTCGAACCGCTGTACCATTATTACTATAAATTTTCCTAAAATTTAAAACATAAAAAAACCCTCAACTGATGTTGAAGGTTTTTCGAGGTGTCGAGCGGATTCGAACCGCTGTAGATGGTGTTGCAGACCACTGCCTAGCCGCTCGGCCACGACACCCTTTAATTCCTATTACAATAGGAATCTCATTAATTCTAACGAGAAGGCAAATATAAAAATATTTCCCTTTTAACACTAGTTAGTTTTACTTTTTTCTTTTTTCGGTAATTTCAATCGTTACCATTTCCACATCACCACCAATTGGAGGATTAATTTTGCTTACCGCAACGGTAGCTATGCTAACCAGTCTAGACTCCTTAAGCACACGTCTTAAGATACGTTTTGCAACGCTTTCTAATAAGTGTGAAGGTATCGCCATTTCTTCACGAACCACTTTATTTAAAAATACGTAATCTACAGTATCTTTTAGATCATCTGTACTTGCGCTTTTTTGTAAATCAGCTTTTACTTTAATATCTACACGGTAATCACTACCAATTTTAGTCTCTTCGGTTAGGCAACCATGATTTGCAAAAACTCGAATATTTTCTACTTTTATTATTCCCATGGCGCAAAAGTAGTGTAATCCATTTCAGTTTTCATCAAAATTCTAATGTATTTCTTTTATAGCGCGGATTAGTTAGTAAACAAATCAAAAATGTTACTAAGCGCACTTGTTTTTGCTTTATAGAATTCGGTATATGTGCAATTATTACAAGTTACCGAAGTATATTTTTGCGATTGTACATCAAATATTTTAGACCAAGTGCCGCCAGTAGCTCGCATTTGTCCGGTAGTATATGCGTTGTTTTTACATTTTGGGCATTCGTAGTTTCTGTGTTCCATAATATTAGTTGTTTATATATTGGTCTTCCGACTTCAAAAAAGTTACAAAATTTATACGCTTTTGCAAATATGTAGTTACTATAAATTTGTCTAGTTTTGTATTTCAGTTTAGAAAGTAATATAATTATGTCTGAAGAAACTAAAGCGCTTCACTTTATTGAGCACATTATAGAAGAAGATTTACAAAACGGAATGTCAAAAGAACATTTGCGTTTTCGTTTTCCACCAGAACCAAATGGCTATTTGCACATTGGTCATACCAAAGCTATTGGTATTAGTTTTGGTTTGGGAGAAAGATATAACGCTCCCGTAAATTTAAGGTTTGATGATACCAATCCTGCAAAAGAAGAACAAGAATATGTTGATGCTATTAAGCGTGATATTTCTTGGTTAGGGTATACTTGGGCCAATGAATTGTATTCGTCAGATTACTTTCAACAGTTGTATGATTGGGCAGTACAATTAATAAAAGATGGGAAAGCCTATGTCGATTCGCAGTCTAGCGAAGCTATGGCAGCACAAAAAGGAACGCCAACACAAGTAGGTACTAATAGTCCGTATAGAGATAGAAGTGTAGCAGAAAATCTAGATTTATTTCAACGTATGAAAGATGGAGAATTCCCTAATGGAGCTCACATTCTTCGTGCTAAAATAGACATGGAAGATCCAAATATGTTGATGCGTGATCCTATCATGTATCGTGTCATGCATGCACATCACCACAGAACAGGAAACGATTGGTGCATTTATCCAATGTACGACTGGACGCATGGAGAAAGTGATTATATAGAACAAGTTTCACATTCCTTATGCTCTTTAGAATTTAAACCACACCGTAAATTATACGATTGGTTTAAAGAACAAGTATATCCTTTAAGTGCTGAGCAATATCCTTTAATACCGAAGCAAAGAGAATTTGCACGTTTAAATTTAAGCTATACCATTATGAGTAAGCGAAAGCTTCTTAAATTGGTAGAAGAAAATATTGTTTCTGGTTGGGACGATCCAAGAATGCCTACTATTTCTGGTTTACGAAGAAGAGGTTATACGCCAAATTCTATTAAACAATTTATAGAAAAAGTAGGCGTTGCAAAACGGGAGAACGTTATTGATGTTTCCCTTTTAGAATTCTGTATTCGAGAAGATTTAAATAAAATAGCACCAAGAGTAATGGCTGTTTTAGATCCTATAAAAGTGGTAATTACGAATTATCCAACGGATAAAGAAGAGTGGTTTGTAGCCGAAAATAATCCGGAAGATGCTGCAGCAGGAAGTCGAAAAGTACCTTTTTCAAACGAAATTTATATTGAAAAAGATGACTTTAAAGAGGAAGCAAGTGATAAGTTTTTCCGATTAAAACTAGGAGGTGAGGTTAGACTTAAAAACGCATATATTATTAAAGCGGAAGAAGTTGTAAAAGATGCAAACGGAAACATTACCGAAATACATGCTACTTATACCGAAGATACCACCAAAAAAGTAAAAGGAACCTTACATTGGGTTTCTGTAAAACATGCGGTGCGAGCAGAAGTTAGAGAATACGATAGATTATTTGTTGATGAAGCTCCAGATAGCCACGAAGGCAAAGATTTTATGGAGTTTATTAATCCGAATTCTTTAAAAATAATTGAAGCTTTCGTAGAACCAAGTTTAGCCGAAGCGAAAGTAGGAGAGCAGTTTCAGTTTCAACGTTTAGGTTATTTTAATGTAGATAATGATAATGCAGCAGGTAAATTGGTGTTTAATAAAACGGTTGGTTTACGTGATTCTTGGGCAAAAGCAAAGCCAAAAGCAAATACCAATCCAAACCAACAAAAGCCACAACAACAAAACCAACGAAAAGCAATTAGTGTGATCCAGCAATTTGGAAAAAAATACACCAATCTTCCGGAAGAAAAACAAGCAAAAGTAAGAGCAGAAATACTAGAACTTGCTAAAGAAGTTTCTTATGAAGAATTAGAACCTCTTTTTGGAACCGCAGTTAAGAAAGCAGGAACTAGAATAGGAGCGATGCTAACTTTAAGTGTTTTATTAGAAAATGGTTTAGAGAAAAATGAAGCGATAAACGACTTTATTGAAAAAGCATTAGAAGATAAAAATGAATTATTAGTTGCAGAAGCAGCAAAGCTTTAGTAAACAAGTACATATAAAAAAGACCTTGGTTACATAACCAAGGTTTTTTTGTACATTTAAAACAACTAACTAAAAATCATAATTATGGAAGAAATTATCAATCCTTGGGCAATCCCAGTAGCAGCAGTAGCTGCATTAGTAATTGGAGCAATTTGGTACAATCCTAAAGTCTTTGGAAATGTATGGATGCGAGAATCTGGTATGACAGAAGAAAAAATGAAAGGAGCTAACATGTTTAAAATCTTTGGATTGTCCTTAGTTTTTGCAGGAATGTTATCTATTTTGTTAATGCAACTAACAATACATCAAACAGGAGCTATGGGAATGGTAGGAGGAGACATCGATACTGCTTTACCATCTTTTGAAGCTTTTATGGCTGACTACGGAAATGCTTTTAGAACCTTTAAACACGGCGCATTACACGGAACCATGTTTGGTATTTTTGGCGCATTACCAATTTTAGGAACCATTGCTTTATTTGAACGTAAAAGCGCAAAATATATTTTTATAAATGCAGGATATTGGATTGTTACGCTTGGCGTAATGGGAGCAATAATTTGTGGTTTATAAAATTTTGTAATGATGTAACACAGGTAAAGACTGAAAAGAATAACTTTCAGTCTTTTTTATTTTATTTAATTGATACACTTTAAACTTTTTCATACTACTGAAGACCTTCCAGATACTTGGAATCAACTACCAACACAAGATGTTTTCCTAAAAACACCTTTTTTAAAAGCATTAGAACAATCTTCACCAAGTAATATCACTTCGTATTATTTAGCTGTTTTTAAAGCCGAAAAACTAATAGGAATCGCTATTTTACAACGTATTGAAATGTATGCAGAAGATATATTTCGAAAAACATCTACCAACTTTTTAAAAGTTATTGCTAAAAAATCGATAGCTAAAATTGTTAGAGGAAACGGAATAATTGTTGGAAATGTCATGCATACGGGACAACATGGTTTGTTTTTTTTAAAGGAAGAAATTTCGGAAGAAGCATATCTAAATCAGATTAGTGAAGCCATTAAAGAATTACGAAAAACGATAAAACAGCAATTCCGAAAAAAAATACGAATCATTGCTTTTAAAGATTATTTTGAAACGGATAGCATTCATGAAAACCATGTTTTTTTCAAAAAAGAAAATCTGTATAAAGTACAAGTGCAACCCAATATGTTATTTGCTATTCCGCAAGAATGGCATACCAAAGAAGATTACATCGCAGCTTTCACTAAAAAATATAGGGATCGTTTTAAGAGAGCAAGAAAGAAAGGAGCTTCGCTAGAACTTGTAGAACTAGATTTAGAGGGTATAAGCAAAAATGCTAATGCACTTTTCAACTTATATGAGTGTGTATCAGATAATGCAGGAATAAACTCCTTTAAACTAGCTAAAAATCATTTTTACAGCCTAAAAGAACATGTAAAAGAAGACTTTAAAATCTTTGGCTATTTTTTAAATAATGAACTCGTTGGTTTTTATTCTTTACTATTAAATAACAAGAAGCTAGAAACTTATTTTTTAGGATACAATCCAGAGCTGCAACACGAGTATCAAATGTATTTAAACATGTTATATAACATGGCTAATTTTGGTATAGAAAATAAAATGGAAACCATTGTTTTTGCTAGAACAGCAATGGAAATTAAAAGTTCTATTGGTGCCAAACCACATCCTATGTATTTGTATTTAAAGCACACCAATAGTATTATTAACAACACCGTTTTAAAGCTAATTGTAAAGTATATGAACCCTATTAGAGAATGGCAGGAACGGCATCCGTTTAAATAAAAAAACCTCAAAGTATTGCTTTGAGGTTTTTATAAGAATATGAAAAAGGTTTATTTAATCTCCTTCTTTTTTGCTTCTTTCATCGCTTCACCAATTTGATTACTTGCTGCAAAACTAGCAACCATATCGTTTAGCATATTACTTCCTGCTTGTGGCGAATTTGGTAATAAAATTAAATTACTATTTGTTTCGCTACCAATAGCTTGTAAAGTATCATAATGTTGCGTTACAACAATTAATGCAGATGCTTCTTGACTGTTAATACCTACTTTATTAAGCACTTCTACAGATTCTTCTAAACCTCTTGCAATTTCACGACGTTGATCTGCAATACCTTGTCCTTGTAAACGCTTGCTTTCTGCTTCCGCTTTTGCTTTTTCAACAATTAAAATACGTTGTGCATCTCCTTCATATTGTGCAGCCGTTTTTTCTCTATCTGCAGCATTAATTCGGTTCATTGCTTCCTTTACTTGCGCATCTGGATCAATATCCGTTACTAAAGTTTTAATAATATCAAAACCATAGTCTAACATAGCGTCGTTAAGTTCTGTCTTTACCGCAATGGCAACATCATCTTTGCGTAAAAATACATCATCTAAGATCATTTTTGGTACTTCGGCACGAACAACATCAAATACATATGAGGTGATTTGATCATGCGGATAATCTAGTTTGTAAAAAGCATCATATACTTTTTGAGTAATTACACGATATTGTACAGATACTTTTAGACGAACAAATACATCATCTTTCGTTTTCGTTTCTACAATAACATCTAATTGCTGAATTTTTAAACTTAAACGACCTGCAATTTTATCTATTAAAGGAATTTTCATGTGTAATCCAGACGGACTTATTTTATGAAATTTACCAAAGCGCTCAATAATTGCGGATGTTTGTTGTTTCACTACAAAGAAGGCGGAAATCAAAATGATTAGCCCGAAAAAAAGAATTGGTATAAAAAGAAAGTTTCCCATAATTTGTTTTTTTGATGGTTAAAATAATATGACTTTAAAATTAAACTATATTTGTCCAAACCACACATACATTTATGAAATTTAAACAGTATATCTTATTAGTAGCCTTTTCGATAGGTTTTGTTACAATAAATTTTGCCCAACACAGAAGAGTGCCTATAAAAAATGGACTAGGAATTCAAGGTGGACTTACACAATTTGATATTATTACTGATAATTTTGACGTCCAAAAAGGAAACGGTTGGATTGGTGGAGGATCGGCTACGGTAGATTTACCACATAAGTTTTATAACATGAGTTATAGTATTCAGCTTTCTGAAAACACAGTTGGTATTGCTGCACGTCCTATTCCTTTAATTACTTCCGAAGAATATATCGATTATAAACTTTTTACGGCGCAAATTACTTTACAAGCACATATTAAAATTGTAGAGAGTTTTTTAACCTTAGACGTTGGACCAATGTTACAATACAATAGTGAGCTAGAGCTGAAAGACGATAAATACGAAAACTATTTTATTAGTAATTACAATAATCTTCTAGCAAATGAAATTAGTGATATTTCCAAGTTTAATGTAGATGGCGCAATTGGTTTATCTGCCGGAGTAAGCCATTTTAGACTTAAAGCACAATATATTTATGGTTTTACAAATATGTTTGGAAAGCTAAATAAGAACAATTTAGATACTAGCGGAAGCAGTGAAAGTAAGTTTAAAGGAAACCAATCTATGCTTGCCTTTACACTAATGATTACTTTTTAAAAGACACATATTTCACCATCTTGAAATAAAAAAGCGAGCTTAACGGCTCGCTTTTTTTGTTTTATAGGTAAGTAAATATTTAAATAGTATTTGCTAAATTTTCTATTCTTTCTACCGTTTGGTTTTTACCAATCATATACATAATATCAAAAACTTCTGGGCCTTGTAATGCACCTACTAATGCTAAACGCAAAGGCATCATTACTTTTCCAAAACCAATTTCTTTGTTGGTAATCCAGGTTTTAATAGTGGTGGTAAGGTTTTCTATTTCAAAGTCTTCTATCGTATTTATTAACATAGAAAGTTCACTCATTAATTCTCGAGTATCTTCTTTCATTGCTTTTTTATACGCTTTGGCATCGTAGCTTTTCGGACTAACAAAAAAGAACGCGCTTAAATCCCAAAAGTCACTTATAAACGTTGCTCGTTCTTTAATTAAACCAACAACCATTGCAATATAATTCACGTCGATGTCTTTTAATTCTTCGTGTTTTTGTTGAAAAACTAAAGCTAAATCCTCATTGTCTTGCTCTTGCATATAATGGTGATTAAACCATTTTATTTTATCTGGATCAAATCGTGCTCCAGATTTATTTACGCGATCTAAATCGAAAGCAGCAATCAATTCTTCTAGGTTAAAAATTTCTTGTTCTGTTCCTGGATTCCATCCTAAAAAGGCAAGAAAGTTCACCATTGCATCTGCAAAATAACCATCTTCTTTATAACCTCTAGAAACTTCTCCTTCTGGAGATTTCCATTCTAAAGGAAACACTGGAAAGCCTAATTTATCCCCATCACGCTTGCTTAATTTTCCTTTTCCGGTTGGTTTTAAAATAAGCGGTAAATGTGCAAATTCTGGAGATTCCCATCCAAATGCTTGGTATAATTGGTAGTGTAAAGCTAAACTTGGTAACCATTCTTCACCACGAATTACATGTGTAATTTCCATTAAATGGTCATCTACAATATTCGCTAAATGATAGGTTGGCATACCATCACTTTTAAACAAAACCTTATCGTCTAATACGTTGGTATCGATACTAATGTTTCCTCTAATAATATCTGTAAGATGTAAGGTTTCGTCTTGTGGGGATTTAAAACGAATTACATAATCCTCTCCAGCGTCTAATTTAACTTGTGTTTCTTCCGCGCTAAGCGATAAAGAATTACTTAGTTGTAAACGATTATGCCAATTATATATAAAAGTTTGCTTGTTTGCTTCGTGTTCTTTTCTTGCAGTATCTAGTGCTTCCGAAGTATCAAAAGCATAATATGCATTACCAGAAGCAATAAGTTGTTCTGCGTATTGTTTGTATAAATGTTTACGCTCACTTTGTCTGTACGGTCCAAATTTTTCATTTTTTCCTGGTCCTTCATCAAAAGGGATATTACACCAATTTAAAGCATCTATAATATATTTTTCTGCGCCTTCTACATAACGATTTTGGTCGGTATCTTCAATACGTAACACAAAAGTTCCATTGTATTTTTTAGCAAATAAATAGTTGAATAAAGCAGTACGAACTCCTCCAATATGTAAAGGTCCTGTCGGACTTGGTGCAAAACGCACTCTAACGTTTTTGGTCATTGTGAATATAAAAATCAATTAAAACTGTAATCCTGAAGTTATTTCAGGAACTGAAGTGCAAAGATACAATTAACACATAATTATAAATACTCTTTAAAATAAAATTGTAGTTTAGTAGATTAAGCTAGTCTATCTTTGCTTTTTCAAAGATAAATCGATAAAAATAGCACCTAACAAAGGCTGAAATCTATATTAATATATTGAGCAACTTTAAAAACATACAAGCAAAACTTGAAGCATTTATTAGAAAATATTACACTAATGAGTTAATTAAAGGTGCCATTCTATTTTTTAGTATTGGTTTATTATATTTTTTGGTGACCTTACTTATTGAGCATTTATTATGGTTAAGTTCTATAGGAAGAACTGTTTTATTTTGGCTTTTTGTGGTTGTGGAATTGGTTTTGTTTGCGAAATTTATAGCGGTTCCATTAGCCAAGTTATTAAAACTTCAAAAAGGAATCGATTATGAAGATGCTTCCAAAATCATTGGTACGCATTTTCCGGAAGTAAATGATAAGCTGCTTAATGTTTTACAACTGAAGCAAAGTGATTCACAATCGGAATTACTTCTTGCAAGCATCGAACAAAAATCGGAAACACTACAACCCATTCCGTTTAAACTTGCGGTGAATTTTAAAAAGAATACCAAGTATTTAAAGTATGCTGCAATTCCTGTTTTAATATTACTTCTGGCTTCGGTTTCCGGGCATTTAGATTGGTTTAGTGATAGTTATAAAAGGGTAGTAGATTATAAAACCGCCTATGAACCACCAGCTCCTTTTCAATTTTTTGTGGTTAATGAAAACTTACAAGCAACAGAAAACAAAGACTTTAAGCTTTTTGTCAAAACAGCAGGAGAAGTGCAGCCAGAAAATGTACAAATCACTTATAATAACGAAACCTATTTTTTACAACAAAAAGCGGTCGGTAATTTTGAATATGTTTTACCTAAACCAAAAGAGAATATTACCTTTCAACTTTCGGCAAATAGTGTAACCTCCAAAACGTATACATTAGAGGTTATAGAAGCTCCAACTTTATTGAGTTTTGATATGATTTTAGATTATCCTAGTCATACCAAAAAACGGGACGAAACGTTTAAAAGTACTGGAAATGCGGTTGTTCCACAAGGAACTAATATTACCTGGAAATTAAATACCAAGGCAACAGAACAAGTCCGTTTGTATGCAAAAGATACCCTAGAGTTTACTGCGAATAGTTCTGGAGTTTTTGAAGGTTCTAAACGTATTTATAATAATTTAAAGTATAATTTAACTACAAGTAATTCAAAATTAAAGGATTACGAAAATTTAGCGTTTAGTATTGATGTTATTAAAGACGAATATCCCGAACTAAATATTGAAATGCAAGTGGATAGTTTAGATCAGCAAAGTCTTTATTTCTACGGACAAGTAAGTGATGATTACGGATTGAATAAATTGCAATTAGTGTATTATCCTTCGGAAAAAGAGACCGAAAAGACCTTAGTTAATATTCCGATATCCAAATCGAATGTGGCCGATTTTATAAGCGCTTTTCCAAATGATTTAGAAATTACGGAAGGATTAAGTTACGAGTTATATTTTCAGGTTTTTGATAATGATGCCATTCATAAATACAAACGAACTAAAAGTGAAATTTTCTCGTATAGAAAATTAACCAAGGAAGAAGAGGAGCAAAAGCAATTAAAAGAACAGAAAGAAACCATTCAAGATTTAGATACCTCTTTAAAGAAGTTTGAAGAACGCGAAAAAGAATTGCAGGAACTTTCTAAAACCCAAAAAGAAAAAACGGAATTCAATTTTAATGATAAACGCAAATTAGATAACTTCTTGAAACGTCAAAAGGAACAGGAAGAGATGATGAAGAGTTTTAATAAAAAGTTGAAGGATAATTTAGAAGAATTTCAGAAAGAAAAGGAAGATGATCCATTTAAAGACGATTTAAGAGAGCGTTTAAAAGAAAATGAAGAGCAGCTTAAAAAAGATGAGAAACTGCTGGACGAGTTAGAGAAATTGCAAGAAAAAATTGATAAATTAGATAAAGAAGAGTTAAGCGATAAATTAGAAAAGCTTGCAAAGCAAAACAAAAGCCAAAAACGAAGTTTAGAACAATTGTTGGAGCTGACTAAGAAATATTATGTTGGAAAGAAGTTAGAAGAGTTACAACAAGAATTGGCAAAATTAGCAGAGAAGCAAGAAAAACTATCTGAGGAAACTCCTGAAAATAATACCAAAGAAAAACAAGACGAAATAAATAAAGAGTTTGAAAATTTTCAAAAAGAAATGGATGCTCTAGAAAAAGAAAATCAAGAATTAAAACAACCAGAGGATATTGAAAGAAATAAAAATCAAGAGGAAAATGTTAAGGAAGATCAACAAGAAGCTTCCGATAAATTAGAAGAAAAAGAAGAAAGTCCAGAAGAACAAAAAAAACAAGAGAGTCAGAAACAAGCACAAAAGAAGCAAAAACAAGCCGCTCAAAAAATGAAAAAAATGAGTGAAGAAATGCAGGCAAGTATGTCTTCTTCAAGTGGAGAACAAATGGCAGAAGATGTGGAGATGCTTCGTCAAATATTGGATAACCTATTGTTGTTTTCTTTCGATCAAGAATCGCTAATGAATCAGTTTGAGAGTATAGCCATTAATCACAATAAATATGCTTCTTATTTGCGTAAACAAAATGATCTTCGAGAACATTTTTCACATGTAGATGATAGTTTATTTGCCTTATCACTTCGTCAGCCAAAGATTTCAGAAAAAGTAAATAAAGAAATTGGGGAAGTCTTTTATAATATAGATAAATCCTTGCTTGTATTGTCTGAAAATCAAATAGATAAAGGCGTTTCTAGTCAGCAATATACTATTACATCGGCTAATAATTTAGCAGACTTTTTAAGTAATGCATTAGATAATATGCAAATGCAAATGAGTGGCGAAGGGCAAGGAGGAAAAGGAAAACCAAAACCGGGTGAAGGAAAAGGCGGTGATGGTGGACTTCCAGATATCATTAAAAGCCAAGAGCAACTTGCTAAAGAGATGGAAAAGGGCATGAAAAAGGGGGATAAAGGAGAGAAAGGAAAAGAAGGGGAGAAAGGTAAGGAAGGAGAAAGTGGTAAAGAAAAAGGCGGGACTAAAAAAGGAGAGAATGGTGAAGGTGGTGATAAGCAAGGAGAAGGAGAAGGCAATAATGAAGAGTTAAATGGGGAGTTATATCGAATTTACCAAGAGCAACAAAAAATACGTCAAGCCTTAGAAGAGCGCTTAGCTAAAGATGGAAAGAGTGGTGTAGGAAGTAATTTGGTAAAGGAAATGGAACAGATTGAATTGGATTTGTTGAATAAAGGATTTACGAATCAGACGATGGAAAAAATGATGAATTTAAAACATCAATTACTTAAATTAGAGCAAGCAACTTTTCAACAAGGTCAGGAAGAAAAAAGAGAATCCGAGTCGAATCAAAGACAATTTGATAATAAAACAAACAATCAAATTCCGACTGCAAAACAATATTTTAACACTACAGAAATATTAAACAGACAAAGCTTACCTTTGCAACCAATTTATAAAAAGAAGGTACAAGAGTACTTTAAACAAAGCAATGATTAGTTTTAATTACGAGAACGATTTTGAATTAAACAACGAAGAACAATTATCGAGATGGATATCTAGTGTAATTGTTTCAGAAGGTTGTACAGAAGATGAAATAAATTATGTCTTTTGTGATGACGAATATTTACATAAGTTGAATGTAGAATTTTTAAATCACGATACCTTAACCGACATAATTAGTTTCGATTATTCGATGGGAAAAACCCTACAAGGAGATATTTTTATTTCCATAGAACGAGTGGAAGATAATGCCAAAGATTTTGAAGTGGAATTCATGGAAGAGTTACAACGTGTGCTTGTTCATGGAATTTTACATTACTGTGGCTATAAAGATAAGACGGAAGAAGAAGCAAAATTGATGCGAAGCAAAGAGAACTTTTACTTAGCAGAATTAGCGGTAATTTAATATTCTTATTCTAGTTTTGAAGTGAAGTGTTCCACGTGGAACAATTGCTTTTATAAAATAAACAAATACATATTTAAAGTTATAATTACATGTTTAACGAAGTATATGATGTTATCGTTGTAGGTGCTGGTCACGCAGGAAGTGAAGCAGCAGCAGCAGCAGCAAACATGGGAAGCAAAACGTTGCTTATCACCATGAACCTACAAAACATCGCACAGATGTCTTGTAATCCTGCTATGGGAGGTATTGCTAAAGGACAAATTGTGCGTGAAATCGATGCGCTTGGTGGTTATAGTGGTATTGTAAGTGATACCTCTGCTATCCAGTTTAAAATGCTTAATAAGTCTAAAGGACCTGCAATGTGGAGTCCGAGAGTGCAAAGTGATAGAATGCGTTTTGCAGAAGACTGGCGATTGATGTTAGAGGGAACTAAGAACTTAGATTTCTATCAAGAAATGGTTTCTGGTTTAATTGTAGAAAACCATAAAGTGGTGGGTGTAAAAACTTCCCTTGGCGTAGCTATAAGAGGAAAGTCTGTGGTCTTAACTAATGGAACTTTTTTAAATGGATTAATCCATATTGGAGATAAGAATTTTGGAGGAGGAAGAGCAGGGGAAAGAGCAGCTACGGGAATTACAGAACAGCTTATTACTTTAGGTTTTGAATCTGGTAGAATGAAAACTGGAACGCCTCCAAGAGTGGATGGTCGTTCTTTAGATTTTTCGAAAATGGTAGAACAACCTGGTGATGTAAATCCGGAAAAGTTTTCCTATTTAGATAGTACAAAACCGTTGACAAAACAGCGTTCTTGTCACATGTCTTACACAAGTGAAAAGGTGCATGATTTACTTCGTGAAGGCTTTGATCGTTCACCAATGTTTAATGGAAGAATTCAAAGTCTCGGACCAAGATATTGTCCGTCGATTGAAGATAAGATAAATCGTTTTGCAGATAAAGATAGACATCAGCTTTTTGTGGAACCGGAAGGATGGAATACCGTAGAATATTATATAAATGGATTCTCTACTTCGCTTCCAGAAGATGTTCAATTTAAAGCATTGCGTTCGGTAGTTGGTTTTGAAAACGTGAAATTTTTCAGACCTGGTTATGCTATCGAATATGATTATTTTCCGCCAACACAATTGAAGCATACTTTGGAAACAAAGTTAGTTTCTGGGTTGTATTTCGCTGGTCAAATTAATGGGACAACAGGATATGAAGAAGCAGCTTCTCAAGGTTTAATGGCTGGTATAAATGCAAGTTTAAAAGTGGCAGAAAAAGATCCTTTTATGTTGCAAAGGGATGAAGCGTATATCGGGGTTTTGATAGATGACTTGATTACCAAAGGTACAGAAGAGCCTTATAGAATGTTTACTTCTCGTGCAGAATATAGAACACTATTGCGTCAAGATAATGCGGATATTCGTTTAACTCCAAAAGGACATGCGTTAGGATTGGCTAGTGAAAAACGATTGATTAGAATGGAGGAGAAGTTTAGTGCTTCCGATAAATTTGTGCAATTTTTTAAAGATACTAGTGTGACTACAAGCGAGGCAAATCCGGTTTTAGAAGCTAAAGATTCTGCTCCAATTAAGCAGCAAGGAAAGATGCATAAGTTATATGCTAGACCAAATATTACTATCGATGATATGCGTAAAATGGAATCTGTAGAAGGATATATTCAAGAGCATAATTTAGATGAAGAGGTTATTCAGCAAGCAGAAATTCAAGTGAAATATGCTGGTTATATAGCGAAAGAAAAATTGAATGCAGACAAGTTAAATAGGTTAGAGAATATTAAAATACCGGAAGGTTTTGACTATTCTAAATTACAATCCATGAGTTTAGAAGCACGTGAGAAATTGAATAAAATTCAACCCGTAACCATATCTCAGGCTTCCAGAATTAGTGGTGTTTCACCAAGTGATATTTCTGTATTGTTAGTGTACATGGGAAGATAAATTTGTTCTAATAACAATAATTTCTTTTTGTGTTCCACGTGGAACATATTGTTTTTTAGATTGTATTTAGATATAAAACACTTGAAAATTATACTATGAAATCATACTTATTATTTGTTCTGTTTCTTGTTTTGTTTGTGTCTTGTATTCCTATAAAATCGGTACAAGATATTAGTGGTTATCATATCATAGAAGGGACCAAAAAAGGAGGTGCTGATTTTAAAAATCAAAACGTTTTTAGTTTTCAAATTTATAAAGGAAAGCGTGCATTTGATAAATATTTAGAAGAACGCTTTGAAGATGTTCCTGGTTTTTCTCCATCTAATTTTATTGTAGAAATAGAAGATGTACCATTTACAATTCGTGTTTTAAGTAAGCAGGAAACAAATCAATATTTAGATTTTACGGATTATATTTTTGAAAAGGAAGATCCAGAATTGGTAAAGAAAGGTAAAAAGAAACAATTTATTTATATCGTGGTAAATGATGAAAATGGGGAAGATGCTTTAAGCACAAATTCATTTTATAGGTACATTGTTTCAAAATATTTAGATGATATGCGAATGCGTTTTAAAGCGTATTAATATATTTGAAAATTAAAAAAACCGACAAATTTATTTATTTCTCCGCAGGAACTTGTTTCCATATGTATTCCAAATGAAAGAAAATAACATGCCTTTAAAAGTAAAAGATCATTCCGTTTCTGGTGAAACATTCCAATTAATAGAAAACAAAACCTACGGTTTTTTAGAAACGACTCCGCAGCCAAAAGAAGAAAAACTTTCTGAATATTATAAAACCGAAGACTATATTTCGCATACAGATTCCAAACGAAATGTACTTGAAAAAGTATATCACGTGGTTAGAAGTATTTCATTAAAACGAAAATTAAAACTTATTAATTCATTTTTTTCTACAAATACGCAACATAGAAATTCGGAAGAAAGAAACCTTTTAGACGTTGGTTGTGGTACTGGAGATTTTTTACAAGTTGCTCAAAATAATAAATGGCAGGTTTCTGGAATAGAACCAAATCAAGAAGCAAGAGATATTGCAAATAGAAAAACTGGTAATGCGGTTTCTAAAACAGAACAATTATTCGTATTTAAAAAACATAGTTTTGATGTTATTACGCTTTGGCATGTTTTAGAGCATGTTCCAAATTTGGAGGAACAGGTTTCTGTTTTTAAAAGTTTATTAAAAGAAAACGGCACTTTAATTATTGCTGTACCTAACTATAAGAGTTATGATGCAAAACATTATAAAAACTTTTGGGCAGCTTTAGATGTGCCAAGACACCTTTGGCATTTTAATCAAGATTCTATTTCTAAACTTTTTGCTAAAGAAAACATGAAAGTGGTAAAAACGCTTCCAATGCAATTTGATGCGTATTATGTAAGCTTACTTTCTGAAAAATATAAATCTGGATTTATGAATCCAATCAAAGCGTTTTGGTTCGGATTTCTTTCTAATTGGAAAGGAAGGCGTTCTGGAGAGTATTCTTCCTTAATTTATGTGCTAAAAAACTGCTAATTCTTATTTTAAACAACGCTAATCGGTTTTTGAGCTTAAAAACAATAAGAAACACCTTATTTTTTCAAAAACAGCTCAAATCGTCTTATTTAAGGCTGTTTTTAATAAATTTTGATTATTATATCTATATTTTGTATAAGTATATTTTATACAAGTAATTTCCTTTCCTTTTTTTACATTTGCGCAGATTTAAAAATAAATAATCACATACCATGAAAAAAATAATTTTAGCACTTGTAACCGTTTTCGTTTTTACTTCTTGTGAGCAACAAAAAATTGCTTTTATAGATAATGGAGAATTGATCAATGAATATCAAGGGAAAAAAGATATTGAAGCGAAATTTAAAATTAAAGATGAAGCTTTTAAAAAGAATACGGATAGTTTAGCAAGCGGTTTTCAAATGGAGGCAAAAGCTTTTGAACTTGCAGCAGCAAAAATGTCTCAAAGCAAGCAGCAAGAAAAATACCAAGAGTTAATGCAAAAACAACAAGGTTTGCAAAGACAAGTGCAAATGCAACAACAAGCCATGCAACAAGAATTTCAAGTAGAAATTGATTCTGCTCTTGTTAAGGTAAGAGCATTTGTTGCTGATTACGGAAAGAAAAATGGTTACACATATATCTTAGGTAAAAATGAAGCGGGTAGTGTAATGTATGGTAGCGAAGCTAATGATATTACAAAAGTAGTTACCGAAGCTTTAAACGCTACGTATACTAAATAAAATAGAAGATAGTATTATTTTAAAAGTCAAGCTTATGCTTGGCTTTTTTTATGCAGCAATCTGGTTAGTTTTATAGATAAATCGGTAAGAATAATCTTAGAATTTCCATTACGTTCTATATGGTAAATCGCATCTTGTAACTCATTCGATATTTCTAAAATATTGTTACCATGTATAAATGGAGCAAAGTTTTCTAGTTTAAATTTTTCAGTTTTAGGCTCAAAATATACTAGTTCATTTGCGTTATAATTCAATAATAATGCTTGTCTGAAAAAGTCAATGCAAAACTGAAGAAATTGTTTTTGTGTTTCTCTTCCTGTTTTAGCTATATCTTCACTCCAAGAAATCAAATCGTGAATGGCTGCCTTATTTCCCTTTGCTTTAAAGGCACTTCTAATCCAAAAGATAAACCAAGTTTCAAACTGTATATCTTCACTATCTTGGTATACTAAATCGCAAGCTTTGTTATAGTTTCCGTTGGCTTGATGCGCAATTTTGGTTGCTACAGAATCGTCTAAATTGTATTGTTTTATTAACCCTTCTTTGACATCGTTTTCTGCCAATGGAGGAAAGTGTAAAATTTGGCAACGAGATTTAATGGTGTTAATAATTTGTTCTTCATCTTCGGCAATAAGAAGAAATATCGTTTTGTGTGGTGGCTCTTCAATTAGTTTTAAAAGCTTGTTGGAAGCTGCAGTATTCATCTTTTCTGCCATCCAAATGATCATTATTTTATAACCACCTTCATAAGACTTTAAGGTAAGAGATTTTAACACCTGAAGTGCCTCTTCTACACCAATTTGACCTTGTTTATTATCTACACCAAGTAGTTTGTACCAATCAAACAAATTACCATAAGGTTGCTCTTTTAGTAATTGTCTCCATTCTTCTAAGTAAAAACTAGAAACCGGTTTACTTTTTACTTTATCACTGGTAGTAACAGGAAAAGCAAAGTGAAGATCTGGATGAGAAAGGTTATTGAATTTAAGGTTACAAGCTGCGTTTCCGTTGCTGTTCTCTTTTTCTGTATTACCACATAAAACGTATTGTGCATAAGCAATAGCCATTGGTAGTGTTCCAGAACCTTCTGGGCCTACAAATAATTGTGCATGTGCAATTCTACCGTTATCAACACTTTGTGTTAAATGGTTTTTTATATGTTCTTGTCCTAAAATATCACTAAAAAGCATAAGGCAAATATAGTTTTTATCCTTAAAAGGAAACACAAAACGAAACTTCAATTTTAAAGAAAATGGATGCGTTCTATAATTAATTAGAGCTATAAAAACATGATAATTAACGATTAAATGCTAAAAACATAGATAAAGTGTATTTATTTCCTATCTTGTACCTCCCAAATCCCTACCCAAAATGAAAAACCTACTTAAATACAGCTTTGCTGTACTTATTGTGTTTTCTACAAATGCACAAAAGTTAGAACCATTAGAACCTATTCAAGAACGTCCTTTAAGCACACAAAAAGAATTTTATATTCAAGGAGATGCTATCGCTATAGGTAATAATATTTTAAGCGAGCATGCGAATCAAGACTATAATGAAGTGGGTTTGATTAATGACAGAGTAGAAATGAAATATGTAGATATTGACAATGACAATGCTACTTTTAGTTCTAGTGCTGCAGAACTGCAATTACCAAAAAACACAAATAAAATAAAGTTTGCTGCTTTATATTGGAGTGCTACTTATGGTTTTAAAAAAGGCCAATACAAAGTGGTGAACAACAAAATGGTTGTGAAAGGTAAAGGAGAAAGAGACACGACATTTAATTACATAAAATTTAAAACGCCAAATCAAGGATATAAAAATATAAAAGGAGAAGTGATTTTTGATGGTCACGATAAAAAATTCTTCGCTGCAAATTCGCCCTATGTTTGTTATGCAGAGGTAACTTCAATCTTGCAAAGTAGCAATCTAAATGGATACTTTACCGTTGCAAATGTAAGAGCTACGGAAGGTGTTATCACCGGCGGGAGTTCTGCTGGTTGGGTTTTATATGTGGTTTATGAACAAGAAGACGCAACTCCTAAATACATAAGAACGCATCACGGATTATCTCTTTTAAATAAAGAACCATTAGATATTAGTTTAAATAATTTTAGGACGAAAGAACTTGGTGCGGTTGAAGCAAGTATTACCATGGCAGCCATTGAAGGAGATGCGAAGCTAAAAACAGACAAATGTGCTATTTTTAGTGAGAAAGAAAATCGGTTTATTAGCATGAGTTCAGATCTAAGACCAGAATCCAATTTCTTTAATAGTAAGATTACAAATAATGAAGAATATGTAACCGAAAGACTTCCTAAAAGTGAGAATACCTTAGGATTTGATCTTGTAACATTTAATATTCCTAACACAAATAATGCTTTATTAGGGAATAATCAAAAGCAATTAGATTTCAAAGTCTACACAAAAGCAGATCGATTTTATATGTTTTTTACTGCTTTTAAAACAGATATTAGCGAAAGTTGCTATATCGAAAACAACCTAGAAAACAACGAGTTATTGGTCGAAGTAGATGTTTTAAAGGAAGCAAAACCAGTGGTTGGTAATATAGAAGACGAAGAGTAAAACACCATTAATTCGTATACTAATAAAAATATTGCGCATATTATTTATTTTGAAGACCTTTAGCATTCAAAATAATATGCGCAATTTTTATATATCACAAAAATGAAAACACTAAACGACTTCCACTTTAAAAACAAAAAAGCATTAATACGAGTAGATTTTAATGTCCCATTAAATGAAAATTATAAAGTTACAGATGCTACCAGAATCCGTTCTGCAAAACCAACTATTATTAAAGTTTTAGAAGATGGTGGAAGCTGTATTTTAATGTCGCATTTAGGAAGACCAAAAGGTGTTCAAGACGAGTTTTCTTTACGTCATATTGCAAATGAAATTGAAGAAATCATCGGAGTAGAAACAAAGTTTGTTGCTAATTGTGTTGGTAAAGATGCGGAAGAAGCAGCAAAAAATTTAAAACCAGGTGAAATTCTATTATTAGAAAATTTACGTTTCCATGAAGAAGAAACTGCAGGAGATAAGGACTTTGCAGAAGGACTTTCCAAATTAGGAGATATTTATGTCAATGATGCTTTTGGTACAGCGCATCGTGCACATGCTTCCACAACCGTTGTTGCTCAGTTTTTTCCAGAGAACAAATGTTTTGGTTATTTATTAGCGCAAGAAATAGAAAGCATTAAAAAGGTAATGGAAACAGGAGAAAAACCGGTTCTTGCTATTTTAGGAGGAGCAAAAGTATCTTCAAAAATTACAATAATTGAAAACATTTTAGATAAAGTAGATCATCTAATAATTGGTGGAGGAATGAGCTTCACTTTCGTTAAAGCGCAAGGCGGACAAGTAGGAGATTCTATTTGTGAGGACGATAAAATGCCACTTGCTTTAGAAATTTTAAAACAAGCAAAAGAAAAAGGAGTTCAAATTCATATTCCTGTAGATGTTTTGGCTGCAAATGCTTTTAGTAACGATGCAGAAACACAAATTTGCGATATAAATAAAGTTCCAGATGGTTGGCAAGGTTTAGATTGCGGACCAAAATCGAAACAAATTTTTAACGATGTCGTATTGCAGTGTAAAACGATACTTTGGAACGGCCCTTTAGGTGTTTTCGAAATGGAAAATTTTGCAAGCGGAACCATTGCTTTAGGAGATTCCATTGCTGAAGCAACGAAAAACGGTGCCTTTTCATTAGTTGGTGGTGGTGATTCTGTTGCTGCAGTAAAACAATTTGGCTTTGAAAAGAAAGTAAGTTACGTAAGTACTGGTGGCGGCGCAATGCTAGAAAGCCTAGAAGGTAAAACGCTTCCAGGAATTGCTGCTATTTTAGAATAGTACCTACCAACTACAAACTTTTTTATTTTAATAAAACACGAATTTAGTATCTTATACGTTACAAGAAGACGCTAATTATACAATCATGCAATTACAAAAATTTTTTTTCTTTGTTTATCTTTTAGGTCTTGGTATGCTTCAAGCACAAGATACTTTACAAGTAAATACAGAAAATATACGCCTTACAGAACAACAATTAGAAGCTGGTGAAAATTACGTTATAGATACCATAGTCGATGGCCAAGCTTTCTATAAAAAGGAAATAAATATTGTTAAAGAACTAGATCTAAATGCCGAACTTTTAGATAATGCGCACGCAGCTGAAATTGACGAAAAATGGCTAGAAGAATTATATAGTAACTCTTTGTTTGATACTATTTACAAAGCCGTTGGTGACTTAGATTATAAAGATGTTTATTATCCAGAATTATCTACCGAACTACTAAAAACTAGACTTGCAGAATTAAACGCAAGAACACCTTTTAATGTAGAATATAATCCTTCGTTAGAAAGTGTGATAAAATCCTTTTTAAAGCATAGGAGAAGATCTTTTGAGAAATTAATGGGCTTAGGGCATTACTATTTTCCAATGTTTGAGCGAGAATTAGATAATTATAACATTCCGTTAGAAATGAAATATCTAGCGATTGTAGAATCTGCTTTAAAGCCAAGAGCGCGATCTAGGGTTGGCGCAACCGGTTTATGGCAATTTATGTTTGCAACAGGAAAGCAATATGGATTAGATGTAAGTTCTTATGTGGATGAGCGTAGTGATCCCATAAAATCTACAGAAGCAGCGTCTAAATATTTATCTAGACTTTATGAAATTTTTGGCGATTGGGATCTTGCTCTTGCAGCATATAATTCTGGTCCAGGAAACGTAAGTAAAGCGATAAGACGTTCTGGTGGTTATGAGAATTACTGGAATATTCGCCATAATCTTCCACGTGAAACAGCTGGTTATGTACCTGCTTTTTTAGCAACCATGTATATTTTTGAATTTGCGGAAGAGCACGGTTTTAAACCTGTAAAACCAGAATTTCAATATATAGAAACAGATACTGTTCATGTAAAACACATGATTACTTTAGATCAAGTTAGCGAAGCTACAGGAGTACAGATAGAAACGCTTCAGTTTTTAAATCCGTCATATAAACTAGATATTATTCCGGTAGTAAAAGATGAAAACTATACGTTAAGATTGCCAAGAGATGTTGTTGGTAAATTTGTTAATAACGAAGAAGCTTTCTATGCTTTGGCTAAAGCGGAATTTGATAAAAGAGAAAAACAATTACCACAATTTTTTAATGCGGAAAGTAAAACTAGATATAAAGTGCAAAGTGGGGATTATCTCGGAAAAATTGCAAGAAAATTTGGTGTTCGTGTTAGTCAGTTAAAACAATGGAATGGTTTACGAAGCAATAATCTTAAAATAGGACAACGCTTAACTATTTATCCTAGAAACACAGCGGCAACAACAAAAAGTACTCCCAAAAAACAAGCAAGTACTCCAATTCCGGCAAACGCTAAAACATATATGGTTAAAAGTGGAGACTCCCTTTGGAGTATTTCTCAAAAATTTCCAGGAACTTCTATTCAAAATATTAGAGATTGGAACGATATTAGTGGTAACAATTTAAAACCAGGAATGAAGCTTGTAGTTGCTAAAAGCTAATACTTCTATAAAAACTAACAATTATGCGTAATTTTCTTTGTATTGCAATGGTAATCCTATTGTTTACATCTTGTGATGATAGTAAATCTTCTAACAAAAGAATCGTTTCAGCATCTTCAGGGACACTTAATAATATATCTGTAGTTGTAGATAACGAACTTTGGGATGGTGAAGTAGGTGAGGCCATTAGAGGTGTGCTTGCAGCTCCTATTTATGGTTTACCACAAGATGAGCCTATTTTTACAATGGCACAAATACCTCCACAAGTCTTTTCTGGTTTTGTAACCAAAAACAGAACGGTTTTAAAAATCGAAAAAGGAACAGCAGAAGCTGCTGTGAAAATTGCAAGTGATGTGTATGCAAAACCACAAAAACTAGTTTTAATTACAGGAAAAACAAATGCTGAAATCATAAAACAAATAAAAGATAATGCGGTTAAAATAGTTGCAGCTTTTAAAAATGAAGAGCTAAAAGAAAAGCAACGAAGAATAAATTTATCTTTAAATAAAACGAATAGCATTCAACAAAAACTCGGGTTTTCTATAAACTTTCCTACGGCATACCGAATAGCAAAAGAAGAAAACAACGTGTTCTGGATTAGAAAAGATATTAATACAGGTACAACCAACCTAATGCTATATGCACTTCCATCTAATGCGATTAAGAAAAACGATAGCTTAATAAGTCAGATTATTAAAATTAGAGATTCTGTTAACAAAATTTATATTCCAGGAACAACAGAAGAGGCATATATGGTTACAGAAGATGCTTATGCGCCTTTTCTTTCAGAAACCATTGTAGACAACAAGCCAACGATAGAAACCAAAGGTATTTGGGACATGGAAAATGCATTTATGTCTGGACCGTTTGTAAATTATATGATAGAAGACAAAGTAAACGATCGCTATGTTGTTATAGAAGGTTTTGCTTTTGCTCCTTCTGTTTCCAAACGAGATTATATGTTTGAGCTAGAAGCTATTATTAAATCTATAAAGATGGAATAGAGGTATTTAAATATACAAAACAAAAAAACCAACGGATAACGTTGGTTTTTTTGTTTTGTATAAAAAAGAAGGTAATTATTCTTTTTTGTTTTCTTCTTCCTCTTCTTTAGTAGCGTCTTTGAATTCTTTAATTCCACTTCCTAGACCACGCATAAGTTCTGGGATTTTTTTACCACCAAAAATCAGTAAAATAACTACAGCAATTAATACTACTTGAGGCCAACCTATAAAAAGAGGTATCATATTTAAAATCATAATCTTTAAATTTAGAGCAAAGTTAATAATTAAAGTTTAATATTATCGTTTAAACCACAACTTTAGTATAATATTAAAGTAAGACTTTATAATTTTATATACTTTTGTTTTAAGCATGAAAAGAAAAAATAACAAAGAAAAAAAAATAGCAAAAAAGTTACTACATAAGTATAGACTAGTTATACTTAATGAAGACACTTTTGAAGAGCGCTTATCCTTTAAATTAACAAGGCTTAACGTGTTTGTTTTACTTGCAATATCATCCATATTACTAATTACGGCAACAACCTTTTTTATAGCCTTTACGCCTTTAAAAGAATATATTCCTGGCTATTCGTCAACAGCTTTAAAAAAGAAAGCCACTATTTTAAACCATAAAACAGATTCTTTAGAAAAAGTAATCGCAGTAAATGAGGTTTATTTTTCTTCTATAAAAAAAGTATTACACGGGGAATTGAGTAGTGTGAATTTTAATAGAGATTCTATTGTAGAAGCTGCTAAATTGGATATAAGCGAAATGGATCTTACGCCAACAAAAGAAGATTCTTTATTACGTGAAAAAGTAGATAAAGAAGATAAATACAATCTTTTTGAATCTGCAACTTCTAACGCTAGTTTTGTATTGTTTCCTCCAGTAAACGGAACCATTACAGAGAACTATAATGCCAAAGAAAAACATTATGCTGTAGATGTTGCGGTTGCCAAAAACACGCCGATTAAAACAACTGCAGACGGTATTGTTATTTTTGCTGAATGGACAACCAAAACAGGGCACGTGATTATTATAGAGCATAGTCATGGATTAATTTCGGTATACAAGCACAATGCATCTATAAACAAAGAGCAGGGAGATTTGGTGAAAGCAGGAGAAGTGATTGCTATGTCTGGAAATACAGGAGAACTCTCCACAGGACCGCATTTGCATTTTGAACTTTGGAGTGATGGTTATCCAATTAACCCAACCAATTTTATAGACTTTGAATGAGAAAAATTAGTGGTGTAATCTTGTTGATTTTTATGATATTCTGTTTTTCATGTAAAGAAAAACAGGAAGTTACATTTCATTCTCAAATTATAACACAACAACTTTTAAAGGAAACAGAAATGTTTCACTACGACGGTATAGATACTCATAAAATTAATTATAAATCGGATGGTTTACGTATTGAAGGTTTTATTTCAAGACCTACACAATATAAACCAACTACAAAATTACCAGCGATAATTTATTGTCGTGGAGGAAACCAGAGTTTTGGTGCTATTAGTGATTATCAACTTAAAATAATGAATCGTTTAGCAAGAAAGGGTTTTGTTGTTTTTGCCTCTCAAATACGAGGTAATATGTATAGTGAAGGCGTAGATGAATTTGGAGGGAAAGATGTAAATGATATTTTAAAACTAATAGATATAGCGAAGGATTTAGATTTTGTAGATGCTAAAAATATACATGTACTTGGCATATCTAGAGGCGGAATGAACACCTATCAAGTTTCTAAATTAACAGATGCTATAAACAGTATTGCTATTGTTGGGTCACCAACAAGCCTTTTTAGTTTAACTAACTTTAGGCCAAAAATGTATACCAAAGTGATGCAGCCATTAATTGGAGATTCTGTAACCAAAAGAAAAGAATATGAAGAAAGGTCTGCTATTTTTTGGTACAATAAACTAAATGAACCAACTTTAATTCTTCACGGAAGCGAGGATTCTAATGTGGAAGTGAAAGAGGCACAAAGATTAATAGATTCTTTTACAAGATCTAATAAAAAAGATTTTCAGTTTAAAATTTTTGAAGGTGGAAATCATAGTTTATCTAATTTTGAAGAAGAACGAAACGAATTAATTTCCAACTGGTTTAAAAAAAACAATAAATAATGTTCTCATTAAAAGCTGCTTTAGCAAAACCATTTGCAAAACGAGTTTATAAGTCCGTGCAAAAATGGGCTAATAACCCTGTGGAAACACAGCACGAAGTATTTCAAAAATTAATTAGCGATGCTGCTACTACACAATTTGGTAAAGACCATGATTTTATAAGTATTAATAGTCATGAAGACTTTGTTAAACGTGTTCCAGTTAGAGATTACGAAGACTTAAAACCGTATGTAGAAAGAGTGGTTGCGGGAGAAGAAAATATACTCTGGAAAGGGAAACCTGTTTACTTTGCAAAAACATCGGGAACTACTTCTGGAGCGAAGTATATTCCTATTACCAAAGAAAGCATGCCTACGCATGTAGAAGCTGCTAGAAATGCTATTTTATTATATATTCATGAAACTGGAAATGCGAAGTTTGTGGATGGTAAAATGATTTTCCTTCAAGGTTCTCCCATTCTAGAAACGCAAAACGGTATACAATTAGGAAGGCTTTCGGGGATTGTAGCACATTACGTACCTAAATACCTTCAAAAAAACAGAATGCCTTCTCTAGAAACCAATTGTATTGAAGATTGGGAAACAAAAGTAAATGCTATCGTAGAAGAAACCTTGCCAGAAAATATGACCATTATTTCTGGAATACCATCTTGGGTACAAATGTATTTTGAAAGGCTTCAGGAAAAAACAGGGAAAAAGGTTGGTGATATTTTTAAAAACTTCAACTTGTTTATTTTTGGAGGTGTAAACTATGAGCCTTATCGGGCAAAATTCGAAAGTTTAATAGGAAGAAAAGTAGATAGTATAGAACTCTATCCTGCAAGTGAAGGCTTTTTTGCATACCAAGACAAACAGGGCGAAAAAGGGATGTTACTACAATTAAAATCGGGAATTTTTTATGAGTTTATAAAAGCAGACGATTTTTTTAATGAAAACCCAAAACGAATTACCATTAAAGATGTAGAGGTAGATGTGAACTACGTGATGCTTATTTCTACAAATGCCGGACTTTGGGGTTATAATATTGGAGATACGATTCAGTTTACTTCTACAAAGCCATACCGAGTTATTGTTTCTGGTAGAATAAAACATTTTATCTCAGCTTTTGGTGAACATGTCATTGGTAAAGAAGTAGAACAAGCATTACAAGAAGCTTTAGTAGGTCATAGCGCCGAAGTTAGCGAGTTTACAGTAGCGCCACAAATCAATCCAGCAGAAGGATTGCCATATCACGAATGGTGTATAGAATTTGAAAAAGAACCAGAAAATATTTCCGCTTTAGCGCAAAAAATAGACGCTTCATTACAAAAACAGAATAGTTATTATTTCGACTTAATTGAAGGTAAGGTATTACAGCCATTAAAGATTACTTTAGTTAAAAAAGGTGGTTTCCAAGATTATATGAAATCTATAGGGAAGCTGGGAGGACAAAACAAATTACCACGATTATCCAACGATAGAAAAATAGTTGATAATTTAGAAACATTAAATCTCACGAAATAATACTATATTTGCGGGTTAAATAAAGTATATGAGTAATAAAAAACAGCATGCAAGAACGAGGGCTCAAGAGAGCTCAAATGCTATTGAGCGTATGTATATTACTATGCGACACCTTTTTAATCGTGGTTTTTATAAACCAATGGGTGTTTCAGGTGAAACATTACGTGAAGCATTGTTGTTGCTAAGACCAGAAATTTACGGTTCTATTGGCGAAGAAAAAGCAGAACTAGAAGGGCTACTTTATGTAGTCGATAGATTACCAGAAGGAATAGAAGAGTGCACCTTTATAAACTTAACAAGTGATGAAGGCTATGCTAATTCCCATTTTAAGGCTATAATTCCGCCAAAAAGAAGGCGTAATTGCTATAGAATAGATGATGAGCAAATGAACATTGAGATCACACGTGGTCGCTCAGAAATTTATGATATACTTACACACCTTACTTTTCTTTTTGTCGAATCTCATAAAATCAGTAAACGTGTTTTAATTGATGAAAACGGAGCAACAACACGCGATTGGATTAAGCTTGAAAAAGCGGTATCTACAAAAAAGAAGCTTACGCAAAAAGAACGAGAAATAGCAATAACACATACGGCTAATATATTAGGAAGAACTTTTAATGAGTTAAAAGAAGTATATGAAGATTTTGCGATACCAACACAACCAGAACGATTATTACACATTGTATATTGGTTAGGTAAATTAGCCATTGAAGAGGTTGTAAATAACAATAAAAGAACGGTTACTTTTAGTCCAGTTTTAAGAGAACGATTAGGGCATCATATTCACGGAGAAATTTGGGCAAATAATATAAAAGCAATTTTGCATAAAAATGAATTACTAGAAAGACCAATTCATGTAATTAGTGCAAATATGCATAGTGTAATGAATACACTTTTTGCTCCAAACGCCTTAAAAGCTTTGGCTTCAAAAAATGATATTTTCGAAGTTTACGAAGCTATAAGTCATAAGGATAACAAAGATTTACGAGATAAAGTAACAAAAGAAGCATTGCAAAAAGGAATGCTTTATATTCAAGATGAATCTGGTACAAATATTAATGTACAGGTTTTTGATACCGCAAAAATAGATTTTTCTAAAGTAGATATAGACGTTGATCAAGAAAAATTAAAAGCAGAAAAACCAATTATAATTGTAATGGATTATGCTTTTGGTGAGCAAGCTTACGAAACGATGGACGAGCTTTTAAAACCATATAAACCCAACGGAAAGAAAACACATTTACATGTAGATTCTATTTCTATTATGGGAAAAGCAGGAATTTTAGAAGGAGGAAAAGGAGATATTATGATACCTTCTGCGCATATTTTTGAAGGTACAGCAGATAATTATCCTTTTAAAAATGAATTGTGTACAGCAGATTTAGAAGGACAAGGTTTAAAAATATTTGAGGGTTCTATGATTACCGTTTTAGGGACATCATTACAAAACAAAGACATTTTAAAGTTCTTTTATAGTTCTACTTGGAATGTTATTGGTCTAGAAATGGAAGGAGCGCATTACCAAAAAGCAATTCAAGCTGCCTCAAGAGTACGAGGAAGTATAAACGAAGACGTTAAAGTACGTTATGCATATTACGCAAGTGATAACCCCTTAGAAACCGGTGGTACATTAGCATCTGGAGGTTTAGGTACTTCTGGTGTAAAACCAACATACTTAATAACAAGGAAAATTTTACAACAAATATTTAATACGTAAATTATTATGAGTGATAAATTACCAAATTCAAACACTACTGAAGAAGTCGATCTAGGTCAGATTTTTTTGTACATCGAAAAAGTGTTTAAAAAAATAGGGCAACTTTTTAAGGAACTATTTTTGGCTTTTGTTTGGCTTTTGAAAAAAATAGTATTTCTGCTGCTTTTTGCAATTAATGTAGCAAAAAGGAATATTATTAAAATTGCTATTGCTGCCATTTTAGTTTTTGTGTTATTTTCTGCTTTAGATAAAAGATCCGTACCAATTTATCAATCTTCTATATTGATTAATCAAAATTACGAAACAGGAAGATTGTTATATAATCATATTAATAGGTACAATTTGATTGCAAAACATAATGATTCCATGGGGCTAAGTAGAGAATTAAATATTCGCCCAGAAATCGCTGCAAAAATTACCGGATTTGATGTTACTAGTAGTATGACAAGAAATCGATTATATGCTGAGTATCATGATTTTTTTAAAGAAGTAGATTCTACAATCTACGTGTCTTTTTACGAGTTTGAAGAAGAATATCCTATTGAGCTTATTGAAACACAACTTATTACAGTGTACTCGCTTAGCCCTTATATATTTGATGATTTAGCTGGTTCGATTGTAGATGTTTTTAGAGAAAATGAGTATTTTAAAGAAAAACAAAAAGACGAAATAACAGATTATCAAAATAAAATTAAAACGTCTCTCGAGATTATTTCAGAATCGGATAGTTTAATGAAGAAGTATATTAATTTGATGGAAAATTATTATGGTAATTCAGGAGATCCTCAAAAATCAGATAATGCCACTGTAAATCTTAACCTATCTAGTAATAAGGATAAAATTACTACTCGAGAATATGAGATTTTTGGTTTGCAAAATGTCAAAAAAGAAGAAGTACTAGAATTTCAAAAATTGATTGCAGATAAAAGAGAAATTGTTGAGTTACAATCTAACTTTACGCAACCTGTCTTAATTGTTAATTTTTATAAGAAAAACAAAATAAAAGCATCAGTGCTAGCAGGACTTGTAGTACTATTATTTTTCTTCTTTAAAGAATTAGGTTTTTATAGTTTAATCAATAAATACGGAAACAAAGAAAATATTTTAGAAGTTTAGAAGATGACAAATAAAACTTTATTAATAAGCGGAGGAGCGGGCTTTATAGGCTCCAACTTTATTGCTTATTACTTAAAAGAAAATCCAAATACAACGATAGTGAATTTAGATAAGCTTACCTATGCGGGTAAGCTTTCTAATTTAATAGAAGTAGAAAATAATACAAACTATCATTTTGTTGCAGGCGATATTTGTGATAGAACACTAGTAGAAAAATTATTCACTACGTATAATTTTAGTGGTGTTATACACTTTGCTGCAGAATCACATGTAGATAACTCTATAGCAAACCCTGAAGCGTTTATTAGCACCAATGTATTAGGTACATTTACATTATTAGATGTCGCTAAGAACCATTGGATGGAAGCGCCAAACCAAGTAAAGAAAGCTTGCGAAAATAATAGATTTTTGCATATTTCTACCGATGAGGTTTATGGTACTCTTGGTGAATCAGGATTGTTTACAGAGCAAACACCTTATGCGCCAAATAGTCCATATAGCGCATCGAAAGCATCGTCCGATTTTATTGTACGAAGCTACTTCCATACTTTTGGTATGAATGTGGTTACCACTAATTGTTCCAATAATTACGGACCAAAACAACATGACGAAAAACTAATTCCTACTATTATTAGAAAAGCAATTCAAGGAGAAAATATTCCTATTTATGGCGATGGTAAAAATATAAGAGATTGGTTATTTGTGTTAGATCATTGTAAAGGTATTGCTTTAGCTTTTCATACGGGAAAAACAGGAGAAACCTACAATATTGGAGGCAAAAATGAACGCAATAATGTTTATATTGCTAACACTATTTGCGAGGTTTTAGATGAAATTGCTCCGAAAGAAAAATCATATAAAGAGTTAATTTCCTTTGTAAAAGACAGACCAGGTCATGATTTTAGATATGCCATAGACGCATCCAAAATTGAAAAAGACCTAGGCTGGAAAGCAAATGAAAATTTTGAAACAGGTATCAAAAAGACCATAGATTGGTATCTTAAAAAGTATGTAAAGGCATGAAAGGAATAATATTAGCAGGAGGTTCGGGAACGAGATTGCATCCACTTACAAAAGTGGTAAGCAAACAGCTTATGCCAATTTATGACAAACCCATGATTTATTACCCACTTACTACTTTAATGTCGGCAGGAATAAACGAAATATTAATTATTTCTACCTCTAAAGATACACCAAGGTTTAAAGAGCTTTTAGGAGACGGAAGCGATTATGGCTGTGATTTTCAATACGCCGTTCAAGAAGAACCTAATGGTTTAGCAGAAGCATTTATTATAGGCGAAGACTTTATTGGAAAAGATAAAGTAGCACTTATTTTAGGGGATAATATTTTTTATGGTTCTGGTTTAGAACAAACGTTAAAAGCGACAAACGATCCTGATGGAGGTGTGATTTTTGCCTATCATGTGCAAGATCCAAAACGTTATGGCGTGGTAGAGTTTGACCAAGACAATAAAGCGATTTCTATTGAAGAAAAACCAGAAAATCCTAAATCTAAATATGCGGTTCCGGGTATTTATTTTTATGATAATTCGGTTATAGAAATTGCCAAAAACATAAAACCTAGCGATAGAGGTGAGTTAGAAATTACCGATGTGAATAGGGCATATTTAAAACAAGAAAAACTAAGTGTACAAATACTAGATAAAGGTACTGCCTGGCTAGATACTGGGACTTTTAATTCCCTAATGCAAGCTTCACAATTTGTACAGGTAATAGAAGAAAGGCAAGGATTAAAAATAGGTTGTATAGAAGAAACAGCGTATAAAATGGGTTATATTAACAAACAACAACTTCTTGCATTAGCAGCTCCTTTGCTTAAAAGCGGTTATGGTTTATACTTACAACAACTAGTGTAGTATGCGTGCAGAAGAAACCCATTTAAAAGACTGTTTTGTTATTACTCCAGAAGTATATCTAGATTCTCGAGGCTATTTCATGGAAAGTTTTAATCAAGAGACTTTTAATAAAGCTTTACAAACCAATACAGTCTTTGTACAAGACAACGAATCAAAATCCTCTCGAGGCGTTTTAAGAGGTTTGCATTTGCAAACAGGAGTTCACGGTCAGGCAAAGCTAGTTCGCGTTACACAAGGTAGCGTATTAGATGTTTGTGTAGACCTTAGAAAAGATTCTCCAACGTTTGGGGAACACTTCTCTATCGTTCTAGATGCAATTGATAAAAAACAACTATTTGTTCCTCGCGGATTTGCACATGGATTCGTCGTTTTAGAAGACCAAACCGTTTTTAATTATAAATGCGATAACTATTATAATAAAGCATCAGAAAGCGGAATTATTTACAACGATGCAACCATAAATATAGATTGGAATCTTCCTGAAGAAGCATTTATTCTTTCCGATAAAGATTTAGAATTACCAACATTTGAAAAACTATTCAAATGAAAGCAAAAGTACTCGTAACTGGAGCGAATGGGCAATTAGGAAAAACACTTGCAGCTTTAAAATCACAATACAATACGATAGATTTTACAGGTACTAGTGCAAAAGAGTTAGATATCACGAATAGCGTTCATGTAGCAGCGTATTTCAAAGAAAATCAAATAGATTGGTGTGTAAATTGTGCGGCATATACCGCAGTCGATAAAGCAGAAACAGAACCCGAAAATGCAGAAAATGTAAATGTAGTAGGTTCTAAAAATCTTGCTATCGCTTGCGCTGAAAACAATGTTGTTTTAATTCAAGTATCTACAGATTTCGTTTTTAATGGAGAAAAATCGGTTGCTTATACCGAAACAGATACCACAAGTCCAACCGGAGTTTATGGCGCAACAAAATTAGATGGAGAACGCGAAATAGCAAAAAGACTAGAACAACATTTTATTTTAAGAACCTCTTGGTTATATTCTGAAAATGGTAATAATTTCATGAAAACCATGATAAAATTATCCAAAGATAGAGAGCTGTTAGCTGTTGTAACAGATCAAATAGGCACGCCAACATACGCGAGAGATTTAGCCGAAACTATTCTAAAAATTATAACAACCAACAATAAACAATACGGAATTTATAACTATAGCAATGAAGGTGTTGCCAGTTGGTATGATTTTGCAAAAGCTATTTTTGAAGAAAGCAATATTCCAATAAAAGTAGTGCCAATAAAATCAGAAGCATATCCAACACCAGCAAAAAGACCACATTTTAGCGTCTTAGATAAAACCAAAATAAAAACCAATCTTCAAATAGAAATACCACACTGGAGAGATAGTTTAAGAAAAGCAATAGCGAATAACCATGAATAAAAATCTACAAATAGCAATACAAGCAAGCTTAGAAGCTGGAAAAGTAATTATGCAAGTGTATGATACTGCTTTTGATGTGGAAATAAAAGAGGATAAATCACCTTTAACGGAAGCAGATAAAAAAGCGAATGACATCATTAACTCGTTTTTAATAAAAACAGAGTTTCCAATTATTAGTGAAGAAAATAAACAAACGGATTATGCTATCCGAAAGAACTGGCAAACCTGCTGGGTTGTTGATCCTGTAGATGGTACTAAAGAGTTTATAAAACGCAATGGAGAATTTACAGTAAACATTGCCTTAGTAAAAGATGGAAAACCAGAATTGGGTGTTATTTATGTACCTGTTACTAAAACCATTTATTTTGCAGATGTAACGACAAAAGAAGGTTTTAAAGCAGAACTAAAATCACATGACACTTCTTTAGAAGAGGTTATTCAATTAGCAACGGTATTGCAACCAAAAGGACCAGATTCTAATCCTGTAGAGGTTGTAGGTAGTCGTTCTCATATGAGTGAGGAAACATTAAATTTTATCGAAACGATAAAAAAGGAAGGAAAAGAAGTCGAAGTGGTGTCTAAAGGAAGTTCTTTAAAATTCTGTTTAATTGCCGAAGGAAAAGCAGATGTATACCCAAGATTTGCACCAACAATGGAGTGGGACACTGCAGCGGGACAAGCAATTTGTAATGCGGTTGGTGTACAAGTAATTTCGCAAGAAACAAACGAATCCCTGTTATACAACAAAGAAAATTTATTAAATAGTTATTTTTTAGTGCGTAAGTAAATGGCAGATATATCCTATAAAAGACATATAGCTAAAACCATAACCTGGAGAGTTGTAGGTACCATAGATACTGTTATTTTATCATGGGTTATCTCTGGAGATCCTTTTGTAGGGCTTAAAATTGGTTTTGCTGAAGTTATTACCAAAATGAGTTTGTACTACTTGCATGAACGTGTTTGGTTTAAAATAAACTTATCTAAAGATGGTCGCGTTTTAGAGAGTAGAAAACGTCACATTGCAAAAACAGTAACTTGGCGCTTTATTGGCACTATGGACACTATGGTACTAGCTTGGCTAATTTCTGGAGATCCTTTAATGGGACTTAAAATTGGTTTTGCGGAAGTTATCACCAAAATGTTATTG
>Ga0209344_10001266_pt1 | contig 34106 bp, 31 predicted proteins | sample Cruoilmetagenom6_FD_187293 | JGI IMG/M metagenome (GOLD analysis project Ga0209344, IMG submission 187293) | Oil polluted marine microbial communities from Coal Oil Point, Santa Barbara, California, USA - Santa Barbara Oil Seep Sample 6 (SPAdes)... | ecosystem: Environmental > Aquatic > Marine...
TCCGATCTCCGCACCTTTCCGCACCGGCGGGCGCGCCGGGCCGCATCACTTCACGGATATTCCCGCCGGCCCTGTGCGGCTTCGCAATGTGGCCGATCTTTATGCCTTTCCCAATACGTTGGTCGGCGCACGCATCACCGGCGCGGACCTCCTGGAATGGCTCGAACGCGCCGCAAGCTGTTTTCACCGCCTGCTGCCGGGGATCGCCGATCAACCGATTGTCGATCCGGTCTCCCCCGGCCACGCCTTTGACGTGATCTCAGGCGTCTCCTATCGCATCGACCTGTCTCAGCCCCCACGCTACGCCCCTGGCGGAGAGATCCTGAATCCCGACTCCCATCGCCTGCGGGAGCTTCGCCACCAGGGTCGCCCCGTCACCAGCGATGACCGCTTCCTCATTGCCACCAATGAATACCGCGCCGCGGGCGGCGGACCTTACCGGGCGCTGCCAGAGGCCGCGATCGTCCATCGCTCCAAGACCCCGGTGCGTGATCTGCTGGCGCGCCATATCCGCAACGGCACCACGCCGCTGACCTTGCCCTTGTCGCTGTCCTGCGATCCGGGCTGGGCCTTCTGTCCGATGCCGCCGGGCACCAGCGCCCTCGCCCAGACCGGCCCCGGCCTGCGCAACCACCCTGCCGACATCGATGCGCTTGCGGCTACCGACGTTGGCGACACGCCCGATGGCTTTCTCAGCCTGCGCGTGCCGCTCGGCCCCGAAAGCCCCGCCACACGCGCGCCACGCGCCTGACCCCTTGCGAATCCGCTTCAGGACGCCTAGGTAGGCCTCGAGAGGTTGGCGCGGGCAGGCACCTCGCCAACCCGGTCAGGTCCGGAAGGAAGCAGCCGTAACGAGCCACGCTTGGGTCGTTGTCCAACCTCTCACCTTCCCTTTTCCCCGTCGTTCTGTCATGCCGCCCCATCACGGCGCGATCCTTCTGTACGGATCAGGCGGGCATTTTGTACCGAATGCAACGCACGCCCTGTTCATCCGGGGGGTTTCAGTGCGCGATACCGATGCGATACCGACGTGATCCCGATGCGATACAGATCGCCGTTTTGGTTTTTTACCAATATCTTAGGGCTGATTCGGCCCCTCCGCGGCCCGAAGCGCCCACGCATGCTGCTCCGCCGTCTCGACCGCACATGGCCGGATCGCCCGCAACCGCGCCAGCGCTGCCTCCGGCGCCTCTCCCGCCTCGATCATCAACCGCAGCGCCGCCATCCCCGAGCGCCCACAGCCGCCCATGCAATGCACCAGCACCCGCCCCCGCCCCTGCAAAGCCGCCAGCGCAGCATGGCTGGCCGCGTGCCAGGCCTCGGTGGCCTCGGGGCCGGGGATGTCCATATCCGTGACCGGCACATGCGCCCAGCGCGTGCCCATGTCCTGAACATCGCCTGCCAGATTGCCCGCCCCGTGTCCGGCCAGCTCCGGCTGCGTGACCATCGAGATCACCAGCGCCGGCTTCCAGTCGCGCAGATGCGCAAGATCCTCGACGTAATGACCACCGCGCCCCGGCATCGGCGCTATCGCCAGAATCCCGTCCGAGACCTTGAGGGCGTGAATAATGAAACCCGTCATCTTTTCAATACTTTACAGGCGTGTGGCCGCATGAATGATTGCCGCCGCCCATGTCCTCCCCGCTTCCTTCCTGCCGTTTCGCGCGTGGGTCGATATCGGCAGGTATCCCTGAAAGCAGCTTTGCCGCAGTGCGCTTCAAAAGCAAGTTGCGCGCATGATGCCGCGTCGCGTCCTTACTGGTGGACGCCCCCCGCCCCCGGCTTTAGGCTGACACGCGACCTTGCGAATCCCAAAGGCCATAAATGACCGACGCTCCCCTTGATGCAGCCGCCCCCGACGCGCCTGCCCGCCCCTATCAGGTTCTGGCCCGGAAATACCGGCCCGAGACCTTCGCCGATCTGGTGGGCCAGGACGCGATGGTGCGCACGCTCAAGAACGCGTTTCTCGCCGACCGGATCGCGCAGGCCTTCATCATGACCGGCATTCGTGGCACCGGCAAGACCACCACCGCCCGGATCATCGCCAAGGGCATGAACTGCATCGGCCCCGACGGCCAGGGCGGCCCCACCACCGAACCCTGCGGCCAATGCGAACACTGCCGCGCGATTATGGAAGGCCGCCATGTGGACGTTCTCGAGATGGACGCCGCCAGCCGCACAGGCGTCGGCGATATCCGGGAAATCATTGATTCTGTTCACTATCGTGCCGCCAGCGCCCGCTACAAGATCTACATCATCGACGAGGTGCACATGCTCTCGACCAGCGCATTCAACGCGCTGCTCAAGACGCTCGAGGAACCCCCCGAGCATGTGAAGTTCATCTTCGCCACCACCGAGATCCGCAAGGTCCCGGTGACCGTGCTCAGCCGCTGCCAGCGCTTCGATCTGCGCCGCATCGAACCCGAGTCGATGATCGCCCTCCTGCGCCGCATCGCCGATGCCGAAAGCGCCTCCATCAGCGACGACGCCCTCGCGCTCATTACCCGCGCCGCCGAAGGCTCGGCCCGCGATGCCACCTCGCTGCTCGATCAGGCGATTTCCCACGGCGCAGGCGAGACCGGCGCCGACCAGGTGCGCGCCATGCTGGGCCTTGCCGACCGCGGTCGCGTGCTCGACCTTTTCGACCTTATCATGAAGGGCGATCCTGCCGGCGCCCTGACCGAACTTTCCTCCCAATATGCCGGTGGCGCCGATCCGATGGCGGTGATGCGTGACCTTGCCGAAATCACCCACTGGGTCTCGGTGGTCAAGATCACCCCCGAAGCGGCCGAAGATCCCACCATCGGCCCCGACGAGCGCGCCCGTGGCCGCGCGATGGCCGAAGCGCTGCCGATGCGGGTGCTGACGCGCATGTGGCAGATGCTTCTGAAGGCGCTCGACGAGGTGGCCGAGGCTCCCAACGCCATGATGGCCGCTGAAATGGCGGTGATCCGCCTCACCCATGTGGCCGACCTGCCCAGCCCCGAAGAACTCGTGCGCAAGCTGCGCGACACGCCCCCGCCGCCCGCGACGCCGCCCTCCGGCCCAGGTGGCGCGCCCAGCGCAGGCAATGGCGCGGGCACCGCTCAAGGCGGTACCAGCGCCCAGGGAGCGCCCGCTCCCACCCATCGCGGCCCCTCCGGGCCGAGCGCCTCAAGCGGCAACCAGGCGCTCGCCCTCGCCCCCGAACAGGCGCTCGCCCATTACCCCAGCTTCACCCATGTGGTCGAACTGATCCGCGCCAACCGCGACGTGAAACTGCTGGTCGAGGTCGAGGCCCATCTGCGCCTCGCCTCCTATCGTCCGGGCCGGATCGAGTTCCAGCCCACCGCCGACGCGCCCGCCGACCTCGCGCAGCGCCTCGGCGCGGCGCTGCAGCGCTGGACCGGGACGCGGTGGGGCGTCAGCCTGGTCAACGAGGGCGGCGGCGACACCATAGCCGAAACCCGCGATGCCGCCGACACCGCCCTGCGTGACGAAGCCGCCGGTCATCCGCTGGTTCAGGCGGTGCTCGCGGCTTTCCCCAGGGCGAAGATCACCAGCATCCGCACCGAAGAGGAAATCGCCGCCGATGCCGGTGCCGATGCCCTGCCCGAGGTCGAAGACGAATGGGACCCTTTCGAGGAAGACTGAAAAACCGGCAGCAGCGCATAGCGCCTTGCCTGTCGCCGCGAACGACCCGATATGACCTGACGAGACACCACACACCGACATGCCGGGCCACAAGACAGCCCGCCGAGCCAAGGAGACAGCAATGTTCAAAGGATTGGGCCAGATGGGGGACATGGCCAAGATGATGAAGGCCGCCCAGGACATGCAGCAGAAGATGGCCGAGCTGCAGGAAGACATGCACAACATCATTGTCGAGGGCGAATCCGGCGCCGGTCTGGTCAAGGCCAGCTGCACCGCCAAGGGCGAGCTGAAGGGGCTTGATATCGACCCGTCGATCTTCAATTCCGACGACAAGGAAGTCGTCGAAGACCTGATCCTCGCCGCGATCAAGGACGCGCAGGCCAAGGCCAGCGCCCGTGCCCAGGACGAAATGAACAAGCTCACCGAAGGTCTCGGCCTGCCCAAGGATATGAAGCTGCCCTTCTGACCCGGCCTTCATCTTGCCCTCAATACTCCGGGGGTGTGGGGGCTGGCCCCCACGCCTGCCGCCAGCCACAGGCGCCTGACGTATGAGTTCCAACCGCGACATCGACGCTCTGATCGACATGATGGCCCGGCTTCCCGGCCTCGGCCCGCGCTCGGCGCGCCGTGCAGTTCTGCACCTGATCGCCAAGCGCGAGATGCAGCTCATGCCGCTGGCGGACCTCATGCAAAAGGTCGCCGCCACCGCCCGCGAATGCCTCAATTGCGGCAATCTGGGCACCACCGACATCTGTGATATCTGCCTGTCCGAGAAACGTGCCAACGGCCAGATCTGCGTGGTCGAGGACGTGGCCGATCTCTGGGCGATGGAACGCGGCCATGCCTTCAAGGGGCGCTACCATGTGCTCGGCGGCACGCTGAGCGCGCTCGATCAGATCGGCCCGGAGGACCTGCGCATTCCGCAACTAGTGAACCGGGTCGATGCCGAATCCGTCACCGAGGTGATCCTTGCCCTCAATGCCACGGTCGACGGCCAGACCACGGCGCATTACATCGCCGATCAGCTTGAGGGACGGGTGACGCTGAGCTCGCTCGCGCAGGGCGTGCCGATCGGCGGCGAGCTCGACTATCTAGATGACGGCACGATCAGCGCCGCGCTCGCTGCGCGCAAACATCTCTGAAAGCCATCAAAAAACCCGACCACCCCTGGGGGCAGCCGGGTCATGATCCTGGCGTGGCGCGGAACGTGCGTCCGGCCTCAGCGGCGCCCGCCCGTATCGTCGTCATCCTCGTCGTCATCGTCATCCGACCCTGCGGGCAGGTTGAAGAAGCTCTCGGCATCCAGCGGCTCTTCCTTCACGCGGCTGGTGTCGGAGCCGCTCAGGCTGAAGGTCTCGAGACCCTCGATCGCGGTCGGGATGCGTGGCTCGTTCTCGGCCTCGAGGCTCTGCTCGGTGCTCAGCAGCTTGCGGCGCTCGTCGTCGCTCATTGCCTCGCCTTCCTTGGCGCGCTTGGCGGCGGCTTTCTGCACGGCGGCATCCAGCTCGGACTGCTTGCAAAGGCCCAGGGCGACCGGGTCGATCGGCTGCATATTCGAGATGTTCCAATGGGTGCGCTCGCGGATCGTCTGGATGGTCGGCTTGGTGGTACCGACCAGCTTGGCGATCTGCGCATCGGCCAGTTCGGGGTGGAACTTCACCAGCCATAGGATCGCATTGGGCCGATCCTGACGCTTGCTGAGCGGCGTGTAACGCGGGCCGCGGCGCTTTTCCTCGCCCACGGCGGCGGGGTTGAACTTCAGCGACAGCCGGTGCGTCGGGTCCTTCTCAGCCGCGTCGATCTCGGACTGGGTCAGCTGATTATTGGCGATCGGGTCGAAGCCCTTCACCCCGGAGGCAACATCGCCATCCGCGATTCCCTGAATCTCCAGTTCATGCAAGCCGCAGAAATCGGCGATCTGCTTGAAACTGAGCGTCGTGTTGTCCACCAGCCAGACGGCGGTGGCCTTTGCCATAAGCGGTTTAGCCATATCTCACGGGCCTCCTTAACGCATATCTTCCCCGTCGCCTGAATCGGCGGCACCTGTCTGAGGTGCGGGTTACCGTTGTCGGGGAACTTGGGCGCTATATAGTGGCCCGCAAAACAAATTGGAAGTCCAAAGAATGCGCGTCCTGATGATCCTCTTCCTGCTCACCGGCATGGCCCGCGCAGATGGCGGACGTGCGGGAGAGTTCGACTACTACGTGCTCGCACTCAGCTGGTCGCCAACCTGGTGTGCACTCGAAGGCGATGCCCGCGGCTCGCCGCAATGCGATGCTGCACGCGATCACGGCTGGGTTCTGCATGGGCTATGGCCACAATATCATCGCGGCTGGCCGTCGCATTGCCAGACCGCCGAGCGCCCGCCCTCGCGCACCATGACCTCCGCAATGGAGGATATCATGGGCACCCCGGGCCTTGCCTGGTATCAGTGGAAGAAGCACGGCGCCTGCTCGGGCCTGTCGGCTCCCGCATATTACGCCCTCTCGCGCGAAGCCTACGCCTCGGTCACGCGCCCCGAAGTGTTTCGCAAGCTGAAAGACCCGGTGAAACTGCCCGCTTCGGTGGTCGAACAGGCGTTTCTCAAGGCCAATCCCGGCCTCGAGCCCGACATGCTGACCGTCACCTGCCGCGCAGGGCGTATCCAGGAGGTCCGCCTCTGCCTTTCAAGAACGCTCGATCCGGTGCCTTGCGGGCGCGACACGGTGCGTGATTGCACGCTTAAGGACGCGCTCCTGGCACCGATCCGATAACGAACGCCTTCAGATCACACGCACGACCAGAACGATCAGCGCGACCGGCACCAGAAGCACATGGGTCACATGATCGAACCAGTTGCTGCTGCCCCATCGCGATAGCCACAATGCCTGCCCCAGCACCGCCACCAGCGGCAGGAACCAGTTGCCCGTCAGGTATCCGTAGACGCAGACCGACAGCACCATCGCCGCCACCGGCAGGGGCGCATAGCCGACCCGGTAGACATCCACAGGCACCACCCCGATCGCGCTGACCAGGAAGGCGACATATAGCAGCAGGAACACCAGGATCTCGAACGTTGCGAAAGGCACCACCGGCGCGCCCAGTTCTGCCGCCATCTGCCGCAGCGCGATCGCCGGCAGCATCACCCCGAACGGGGCCAACAGCGCCACGAACCCCCGCAGTATCATCGTGTTGCGCGCGACCAGAACCAACAGGCCGCCAATGGCCCCGCCGATCCAGACCGACAGCGGCGGCGAAACCACCCATCCCAGAATGGCGAAAGCCACCCAGCTGAGGAGGGTCGCCATGCCAAGCCCTGCCAGAACACCGCTCATCGTGCTGCCACCCATGCTTCATTGAACATCACCACCCGCACGCCTTGCTTGCTGTGATGCGAATAGGCCAGCAGGATGCGCCCATCCGCCAGCCGCCGCAGCATCGGATAGCGCGCCTCACCCGCCTCGCTGTCGATGCGGTGGATCACCTGCCAGCTTTCTCCCTCGTCCGCCGATACCGCCAGCTCCAGGCGGTCGGCATCATTGCCGCTGCCATTGCGCGCCATCAGGATCCGCCCGCCGGACAGCGACAGCGCCGCAACCGGAGCATTCGGGTGTGGAATATCCGTCGCCTCGGCCCGCGTCCAATGCCGCCCGCCATCCTCTGTGCGACTCAGGTAAAGCCGTCCGCTATCATCGAAATCGCGCAAGAAGGCCAGCGCCCGCGTCTCGTCCAACACCACGATCATCGGCTGGATCGGCTTGACGCCGGTGCCGGTCATACGGCGCTGATCACGCACCCGCCCCTCCGCATCCAGTCGCACCAGCGCGCCATAAGTGGTGCCCATCTCGAAATAGGCGGGCAATGCGTGGCTGCCATCGGCATAGGCAACCATCGGCGAGCGCACAAGAAACGAGCGGTTGAGGAAGGGCGAAAGGTCCAGCTTGCGCACCCGCACCGGCTTGACCCCGTCCATGCGCACCTCGGCAATCGACGCCATCGCCCATCCGCCCACCGACACGACGGTCGCATAAAGCGAGCTTTCGATGGCGTCGTTCTGAATGGTGTTGCCCAGCGTCACCACCAACTGTCCCGGCGCAAATGCCTTCGCCAATGCCGCACTGGTCAGGAACGTCTCCGGGTCGCCGGCGCACCCGCCCTCCGGCCCTGTCTCCAGCACCGCACGGCGGATCTCGATATCGGGCTGCGCCTCGGACGAACCCTCGAACCAGAGGGTCGACAGGGTCTCGCCATGCTTCACGATGGCCGGCGAATGCGCCACGCCCTTTTTCGGGCGATAGTCGAACAGCGTCTCGAACAGAGGCGCTTCGCCGGGGTCCGGCGCCGGCAGGCGCGGCACCGCGAAGACCCAGTTCAGCGTCTCGTCGCGCCACAATGCATAGCCGCTCAGCACCACGCTGATGAGCGCCAACGCAAGAATGAAAATGTCCCCCGACCCCACCGGCTCAGTTCACTTTCAACACGATTTTCCCGATATGTGCGCTTTGCTCCATGCGGGCATGGGCCTTGGCGGCATCCGCCAACGGGTATTCGGAATCCATCACCGGCGCGACCTTGCCCGCATCCAGAAGCGGCCAGACATGGGTCCGCAGCGCCTCGGCGATATCAGCCTTGGCCTTGTCGCTTTGCGGGCGCAGCGTCGAGCCCGTGATCGTCAGTCGCCGCATCATCATCTGTGCAAAATTCAGCTCGACCTTCGGCCCCATCAGGAACGCGATCTGCACCAGACGCCCGTCATCGGCCAGCGACTTGACGTTGCGCGGAAGGTAATCGCCCCCCACCATGTCGAGGATCAGGTCGGCACCGCCTTCGGCGCGCATCACCTCGACGAAATCCTCCTCTCGATAGTTGATGGCGCGCTCGGCACCCAACTCCCGGCATTTGGCGCATTTCTCATCCGATCCGGCCGTGGCAAAGACCCGCGCACCGAATTCATGCGCCAGCTGGATCGCGGTCGTTCCGATGCCGCTCGAACCGCCATGCACCAGGAACCTTTCGCCGCCGCGCAGCGCGCCGCGCTGAAACACGTTCGACCAGACGGTAAAGAAGGTTTCGGGCAGACAGGCGGCCTCGCGCAGACCCATTCCCTCGGGGATCGGCAGACAATGCGCTGCCGGGGTGGCCACATATTGCGCATAGCCACCGCCCGGCAACAGCGCACAGACCATGTCTCCCATCGACCAGTCGCTCACCCCCTCGCCCAGGGCGACGATCTCACCGGCGGCCTCGAGCCCCGGCAGGTCGCTGGCGGTCGGCGGCGGCGCGTACAGCCCCGCGCGCTGCAACGCATCGGGGCGGTTCACCCCTGCATAGGCGACTTTGATCACCACTTCGCCCGCGCCCGGCACCGGGATATCACGGGTCGTCGCGACCAACACCTCGGGGCCGCCGGGCGCGGTGATTTCCACCGCCGTCATCGTCTTGCTCATTCCTGTCGTTCTCCTCAGCCCTGCATGGTCCAGCGACCCGGCATTCCGGTCTGTTGCCGCTTGGCGTCAGCGCGCGGCGCGCGCACCCCGTCAAGAACCTTCAGCGGCCCGGCAAGCAATCCGCTCAACAGCTTGTTGTCGCGAATCTGCGCCTTGAACTTCTCAAAGCGCATCACATCGTCGATCCGCCGGTCCAGGAACGCCCAGGTATCGGCATGTTCGGGACTTTCATCGCCGAGCCAGAACAGCAAAGTCGCACTGTAGACGCCTGACAGCGTGGCGCGCTTGGTATACCAGTTCACATCATCCGATGTATCGCCCAGGGCCGTCCAAATCTTGTCGCAGGTATTCCAGATCGCGCGCGCGCCCTCGGCACCGTGGCTCGGCAGCGAGAACAGCGTCACACCCCGGCGCACCAGTTCCTTGTCGTCGGGCGCTTCGAGGCGAAACCGCACTGCGGCAGCGATCCGGTCGCGAAACCGCATCTGACTCATGTCTTCGGTGGTCAGGCGCTCCAGCATCAGCTGGTCGCCCTCCTCGTGATAGGTCAGCGCGAGGTCGGTCGCGCCCCCCGGACAAGCGGCCCGCGCTAACCCCGGTTCGATCCCGGTGTCCCGGATGGCGGCCTGAAAGCTGGCGTCGCTCCAGCCGTCAAAGGGCACATGCATTTTCGCCGCTTCCAGCAGTTTTGCCCTGATTTCGAGGTCGGTCATCACGTGCCTCCGTCCATTTCGCGCCACCCTAGACAAAACAATGACGCTTTGCTATACGGCCCTCTCCTGCAATCTGATGCAACTTCAACTTGGAAAGGTGGTGACACCACATGCAGGTTAGTGTTCGCGACAACAATGTCGATCAGGCGCTTCGTGCCCTGAAGAAAAAGCTGCAGCGCGAAGGCGTTTTCCGCGAAATGAAGCTTCGGCAGCATTTCGAGAAACCGTCCGAAAAGAAAGCACGCGAAAAGGCCGAGGCGATTCGCCGGGCCCGCAAACTGGCGCGCAAGAAAGCCCAACGCGAAGGCCTTCTCTGAGGCCTGCGCCGCAGCGGCGCGACATGAAGAACACCAAAAGTCAGACGACCCCCGGGCACCCGCTTCGGGGGTTTGTCATTTCCGGGACACGGATCATTCCATTCGGGGCGCATCCTGACGTAGTGAAACCTGCTCAAAATAACGTGTAGAGCTTGTCTCCCCCAATGCGCTGCGATACGTCAGCGCCGTGTATGACAAAAGTATGACAGGCAACACGCATGCGCAACTTCAGCATTCCCGACCAGTTTCTGTTCGGTCTCATGAACGCAACGCTTCTGTTCACGTTGGCCTATTCAATTCTGGGCCTTCACGACCAGTTCGAAACCGGCTTGGGAGTCGAAGACGGGCCGATCGAGTACGGCACCGCGATAGGGCTTCTTCTCTCCTGTTTCATCCTGACCTGGCGCGCGACCACGTTGGCGCGCTTCGGGCGCTACGCTTCGGCGGCACTGATTGGCCTCTACGCGCTGGCCTTCTTTTTCGGCGCGGGCGAGGAAGTCTCCTGGGGTCAGCGCATCTTCGGCTGGCAAACCGGCGAGTTCTTCATGGAGCATAACCGTCAGCTCGAAACCAATTTTCACAACCTCGTCGTTGGTGATCAGCAACTTGCCAAGACCCTGTTCGGCAGTATCCTGACCGTCGTGATCCTGCTTTATCTCGTGGTGCTTCCGCTGCTCTACACGCGCGTAACCTTCATCGCGCGCATTGCCGATGCATTGATGGTGCCACTTCCGGGGACGCGCCACGCGGTCATGGCTCTGGTCGCCAGCATCCTGATCGCCACGCTGATCACTGTGCCCCGCAAATGGGAAGCCTATGAATTCATCTTCAGCATGATCACGATGTCGATCTTCCTGGCACCGGGCAATCTCCACCGCTTCGGCACATCGCGCTAGGCCTGCACGCAAGCAGACGTCAGATGATTTCGTCCTCGTCGAACATCGGCACCGGCGCCAAATGTGCGCTGATGCCACGCGCGGCTTCATCGGGGCTGCTGATCCGCGCCACATGGAACAGCGCATCGCCCTCATAGACCACCGGCATGTTGCTGCGCCCGATGATGATGCCCGGCTCGTCCGCCACCAGTTCGGCCTCGACCTCGCCGAACGGATCCGAAATCGCCCCCAGCACCGAACCCGGCTCGACCATGTCGCCCGATGTCAGGTAGCCGCGCAAGAGCCCCCCGGCAGGCGCGCGATACCAGGTCGTTTCCCCGCAATAGAGCGGCTCAGCCCGCTTCTTGGGTACGCCCTTGGAACCGATCATGCCCAGATGGTTCATCACCCGCAGGATTCCGGCCACCCCTGTGCGGGCGGCGAACTCGTCAAAGCGCAGACCCTCTCCGGCCTCGTAGAGCAACACGTCGACGCCGGCATCCTCAGCCGCCATGCGCAGTGATCCGTCCCGCAGGTTGGAGTTCACCACCACCGGCGCCGCGAACACATCCGCCATTTCCTTCAGCCGATCATTCCCCGCGGTCAGCCGCAACTGCGGCAGGTTGGTGCGCCGGATCGCCGCCGAATGCAGGTCAATGCCGATATCCGAGCGCTTCACCACCTCGCTCAGAAAGATATGCGCCAACCGCGACGCCATCGAACCGGTCGCATGGCCCGGAAAGCAGCGATTGAGGTCGCGCCGGTCCGGCAGATAGCGTGAATGGTTCAGAAACCCGAACGTGTTGACGATCGGCACCGCCAGAAGCGTGCCCGACAGCTTTGACAGCGCCCGCGCATTCAGCAACCGGCGCACGATCTCGACCCCGATCACCTCGTCGCCATGCACCGCCGCCGATACGAACATCACCGGCCCCGGCTTGCGCCCATGCATAACGTGCACCGACAGGTGCACCGGCGTATGATCCGACAGGGCACTGACAGGCACATCCACCGTGCGTCGTGCACCGGGCGGCACGGTGACTCCGGCAATGTCGAAAGGTTTTCGTTTGGCCATTTGCTGCCCCTCCCGGCCGCCCGCGCCTGCGCGGGCTTCCCCTGACGCGGCGCAGTTGCTATTCACGCGGCCATGTTTCGTGTTTCCCCGCCAAAAGGCTGATTTCGGGTCCAGATGTCAATTCCCACCGCTCCAGAACGCGTCACGGTGGTGACGGTCGCGCATAACAGCCTTGCGGTGCTGCCCGCGATGCTGGCCTCGCTGCCGCGGTCCGCCGGGACCGTGATCGTCGACAACGCCTCGCAGGATCGCGCAGCACTGGCCGCGCTGGCCGCAGAGCATGGCGCACAGCTGATCCGCAACGACGACAATCTCGGCTTCGGTGCCGCGTGCAATATCGGCGCAAGCGAATCCAGGACCGAATTCCTGTTCTTCCTCAACCCCGATGCCCGGCTCGCCCCCGGCGCGCTCGAGGCGCTGGTCACGGCCGCCGACAATCACCCCGAGGCCTCGGCCTTCAACCCCGCGATCACCGACGGACGCGGCCGCCCCTATTTCAAACGCGGCAGCGTGCTGTTGCCGCGCGCCGAAAAACTGCCCTCGGGCTGGCCCGAAACCGACCGCGAACTGCCCGTATTGACCGGCGCGGCCTTTTTCGTGCGCCGCGCCGCCTTCGAGGCCGCGGGCGGCTTCGATCCCGAGATATTCCTCTATCACGAGGATGACGACCTCGCCCTGCGCCTCAAGGCGGGCGCCGGACCTCTCAGGTTCGTGCGCGCCGCCCATGTCACTCATGATGCGGGCAATTCCACCCTGCGCTCTCCCGCCTCGGCGGCATTCAAGGCATTTCACATGGGTCGCTCGCGGGTCTATGCGACGCGCAAACATGGTCTGCCCGGCGCCGGTTGCAAGGCATTCACCTCGGCGCTGTTGCAGCTTCTTTCGCCGCTCACACTCCTTTCCGCCCGCAAACGCGCCAAGCAGGCAGCGTTCCTGCGTGGCATTGTCTCTGGCCTGAAGCACGAGTCCTCCCGATGAAAAAGATTCCGCTGTGGAAACTGAAACGCGAGATCCTGCGCCTGGGGCGCACCATCTGGAATCTGCCCGGTATCGCCTGGGAATATCTCAGCCTGCGTCCGCGCTATGACAGGTCCGCGCCGCACAGCCGCAAGATTCATCACGGTGCCAAGCCGCTCACCGGCGAGGTCGCGATCTACCTGATCTTTCCCGCACAGGGCGTCCTGCCCTCGCATATGCACATGCTGGAGCATCTTGAAACGCAGGACATCAACCCGGTGGTGGTCTCCAACCTGCCGCTCTCTCAGGCCGATATGGACCGCATCCTGCCGCTGAGCGCGATGGTGATCGAGCGCCCCAATGTAGGCTATGATTTCGGCGGCTATCGCGATGCCGTGCTGCAACTGGGCGACAGGCTGCCAACGCTCGAGCGGCTATATATCCTCAACGATTCCGTCTGGATGATCGACGCGCCGCGCAGCTGGTTCGACGATGTGCGCGCCAAGGATGCTGATTTCTGCGGCGCCACCTCGAATTACGGCATCAAGCGTTGCGACGCCCGCGATTTTCGCGAACTGGTCTGGGAATACACGATCGAGCATCCCAATTTCCACTATGCCTCATATGCGCTGGCCATCGGCCCCGATATCCTTCGCGATCCAGGCTTTCTGCGCTACTGGAAACGCTTCCGGCTCTCCAACGACAAGAAGCGCACCGTGCGACGGGGCGAAATCGGGCTGACCCAATGGGTCCACAAGAATGGCTACAAACACACCGCCACCTGCCCGGTCACGGGTCTTGATGCTGAAATCGCCGCCCTTGGCGATGATGAACTCGATGCGCTCACCCGCAACCTCGTGATCCCCGAATCCCCTCGCCTGCTCGCGATGCGCGATGAGGTCCTCCAAAGCGACCCGCACACGCCCGAGGGGCGCTCGGATCGAATACAGATCGTGCTGGCCACGGTGTCGGGACAGGCGATCGGATACGCGATGCCCTATTACACCACGCGCCGCAGGGGTTTTCAGTTCCTCAAGAAATCGCCGCTTTGGCTGTCGCGCGACTCATCCGACAAGATGCTCGAACTGATGTCCGGGCTTGACGGGCCACTGGGCCGACAGGCTGCGCAAGAGGCCCGCGACCTGCGTGCCACCCGTGGCGCGGCCCTTGATGCAGGCGACTGACCCGCAAAACTGAAAAAGGCCCCACCTCGCGGCAGGGCCATTCGCAGGCGTCCCGGCAATCAGCCCGGCAGCTTCGTCATCCGCAGATAGGGCAGGACCGTCTCGAAGGCGCCGTATTTCGCCTTTGCGTCCTCGTCGCTGACGGCGGTCGGGATCACCACGTCATCGCCGACAGTCCAGTTCGCCGGGGTCGCCACGTTCTCGCGCGCCGCCGTCTGCAAACCGTCAAGCGCCCGCAACACCTCGGCGAAGTTGCGCCCCACATTCATCGGATAGGTCATGCTCAGCTTCAGCTTCTTGTCCGGCCCGATGATGAAAACCGCGCGCACCGTCGCGCTGTCCGCAGGGGTGCGCCCGTCGGGCAGATAGGCCTCGGCGGGCAGCATGTCGAACGCCTTGGATACCTCCAGGCCGTCATCCGCGATGATCGGGAACCCGGCCTTCGCGCCGCCGACCTTCTCGATGTCGCCCTTCCACTTGCGGTGATCCTCGGCACTGTCGACCGAGACGCCAATCACCTTGCAGCCGCGCTTTTCCCATTCATCGGCCAGCTGCGCCACCGCGCCGAACTCGGTGGTGCAGACCGGCGTGAAATCCTTCGGATGCGAGAACAGGATCGCCCAGCTGTCGCCGATCCAGTCATGCAGCGAGAATTCGCCCTGATCGGTCTCGACCTTCAGGTCCGGTATCGTGTCGTTGATGCGCAGTGCCATTTTCAGTGTCCTTTCCACTTGAAATCAGTTGAGATCCAGAATTTGATCAAATTCCGGGGCAAAACCTTTTCCTGTCTTGCAGGTGATCATCCACACTGACAAGGTGCCATCAAATCGACGGAGGTCAACCATGATCGAGAAACGTGAATTCTATATCGACGGCGCTTGGGTAAAACCTCGGGCGGGCACCGACCACGAGGTCATCAACCCATCCAACGAAGAGCCCTGCGCGGTTATTTCCCTTGGTGGTCAGGCGGATACCGACGCCGCGGTCGCGGCTGCGCGCACCGCCTTTCCCGCCTGGATGCGCACATCCAAGGCCGAACGTATCGCGCTGGTGGAGAAGCTCTACGAGATCTACGAATCCCGCATCGAAGAGATGGCGCAGGCGATCAGCCTCGAGATGGGCGCCCCGATCGACCTGGCGCGTCAGGCCCAGGCCGCAGCCGGGCTTGGACATCTCAAGGCCTTCCTGAAGGTCGCCAAGGATTTCGACTTCATCGAACCCCTGGGCGATCATGCGCCGCAAGACCGTATCGTGCATGAAGCGATCGGCGTCGTGGCGATGATCACGCCCTGGAACTGGCCGATGAACCAGATCAGCCTCAAGGTCGGCGCCGGTCTGATCGCGGGCTGCACGATGGTGCTAAAACCCTCCGAGGAATCGCCCCTGTCGGCGCTGCTCTTTGCCGAAATGGTCGATCAGGCAGGCTTCCCGAAAGGGGTCTTCAACCTCGTGAACGGCGATGGCGCGGGCGTTGGCTCTCAGCTTTCGGCACATGAGGACGTCGACATGGTGTCCTTCACCGGCTCCTCGCGGGCCGGCAAGCTGATCTCCAAATCCGCCGCCGATACGCTCAAGCGCGTCAGCCTTGAACTGGGCGGCAAGGGCGCGAACCTGGTGTTCGCCGATGCCGATGACGCAGCCGTCAAACGCGGCGTCCTGCATTGCATGAACAACTCGGGCCAGTCCTGCAACGCTCCCACCCGGATGCTGGTGCAGCGCGACATCTACGATCGCGCCGTCGAAACCGCCGCCGAGGTGGCGAAATCGGTTCAGGTCGGCCCCGCCGACCAGGAGGGGCGCCATATCGGCCCCGTCGTCAACGAGGTTCAGTTCAACAAGATCCAGGACCTGATCCAGAAGGGCATCGACGAAGGTGCGCGCCTTGTTGCCGGTGGAACCGGGCGGCCCGACGGCCTCAACCGCGGCTTCTTCGTCAAACCCACGGTGTTTGCCGATGTGAATAACGACATGACCATCGCGCGCGAGGAAATCTTTGGCCCGGTGCTGTCGATCATCCCCTTCGGAACCGAGGAAGAAGGGATCGCGATTGCCAACGACACGCCCTATGGCCTGACCAATTATGTCCAGACCCAGGACGGCGCGCGTGCCAACCGCTGCGCGCTGGCGCTGCGTTCGGGTATGGTCGAGATGAATGGTCAGAGCCGCGGCATGGGTTCGCCTTTCGGCGGCATGAAACAGTCCGGCAACGGGCGTGAAGGCGGCAAATGGGGCATCGAGGATTTCCTCGAGGTCAAGGCCGTCTCGGGCTGGACCGAAGGCGTCTGACAGGATGGAACTGCGCGCCTTTGTCCTCCATGCCGACCGCGATGGGGACGCACGGGCACAGGCGCGCAGGGTTCTCGATGCCTGCGGGGTGGATGGAGAGCTCTGGCCGATGGTGCAGGGCGCGGGCCTGTCGGTCTCCGATCTTGAGCAGACCGTGGGCGCCGACCTTTTCGAGCCCGCCTACCCGCTGTCGCTCGATACAGGCGAGATCGGCCGCTTCCTGACTCACCGCCAGATATGGGCTGAAATCGAGCGCCGCGGCCTCGATGCGGCGCTGGTTCTCGACGGCGCCACGGGGATCGACCCCGACCCGTTCGACGACGCGCTTGATCTGGGTCTCTCCCATGTGACCGCACTTGGTTATATCGAGCTGCGCGACCACCCCTGCCCCGGCCCCTCGGCCCTGATCGACACGCAGCGCCATGCCACCCTGACCGTGCCGCAACAGGCCACCGGGCGCACCGCCGCGCAGCTTGTGGGGCACGAGGCAGCCGCGCATCTTCTGGCGCTCTCCGATCTTTTCGACCGGCCAATGGAAACCTTCGTTCACAGCCACTGGCACACAGGTCTTCGCCCCGCTTCGATCCAGCCCTGCGGCGTGATCGCGTTGCCGCCCCTTGCGCAGGCAACACCGCCCAGCGGTGTCTGGCCACGGATGCGCTATGACCTTGCACAGCGGCGCTACCTGCACCTGATCTCGCAACGCGCACAGGTCAGCGCCGCCCCCGCCACCGGCGGCTTCATCAGCTAGACACGAGCGGCGCGCGCTCTTCCCCTGTCAACGGAAAGCCACTAAGACGGGCGCGATGCAGATCGACGCCCATATCACCCGCGCCCCTTTCGCGCCTGAGACCGTGCACAAGCGCGACATCTTTTCGGAGACCGTGTCGGGCCGCCTCGACGGAATCGAGGACTTCCCCGTCGTCTTGCGCAAGCTCGACGGCGTGCCGCTCTATGCACGTCCCATCGCCTGGGCGCTGGCGCGCCGCGAGATCCGCGCCCTGCGCGCCGTGCAGGGGATCGAGGGCTGCCCGGTGCTGGTGCGCGTCGACAAGACCGGCCTCCTGCGCAGCTGGACGCGCGGCACACCGCTGCAACTGGCGCGCCCCAACGAGGCCCTCTGGTATCGCGACGCAAGGCGTCTCCTGCGCCAGATGCGCCGCGCCGGAGTCACCCATAACGACATCGCCAAACCGCAGAACTGGCTGATGACCCCGGATGGGCGCGCCGCCGTGATCGACTTTCAGCTCGCTTCGGTCCATCGCCGCCGGGGCAAGCTCTTTCGGATCATGGCGCGCGAAGACCTGCGCCACCTGCTCAAACAGAAACGCGCCTATGCGCCGCACCTGCTGACCCCCGCCGAGCAGACGATGCTGGCGCAAAAGGCCCTGCCCGCCCGTATCTGGATGGCCACGGGCAAACGACTCTACAATTTCGTCACACGGCGACTGATGAACTGGTCCGACGGCGAAGGCACCGAGGACCGCGTCGAACGTGACGGCCCCGCGCTGCGCGCGGCTTTGCTGGCGCACCCGCAGATCAGCGACCTCGCGCTCTGCACCTATGCGCTGCCCGCAAAGGGCGTGGGACTCTACGCATTCGTGGAAACGTCACTGTCGCGCGCCGATCTTTCGGCCCTTGCCCCTGACCCTGCCCCGGAACTCATGCAACCGGTCGCCGCGCTGCCGCGCGACGCGGCTGGCGCGGTCCGCCATGACGCGCTGCAACTGGTGGCGACAAACCGTCTTGATGAACTCGAACAGATGCAGGGCGGCGACCCCGATCTCGCCCGATGCCTGGCCCCGGTCATCGCGAACCGTCTCAACCTCACGGACCGCGTGCTGCGCCGCTGAAACGTCGGCCTCGGACAAGCGGGGCATTCCAATGCCCGGGCCTTCGTCCTGCCGCAGTCCGCATCAAATCCGCTAGCGCCCGCCGAACTCCGCCTGGCGCTTTTCTCGGAAAGCGGCGAGTCCCTCTTGCCGGTCCTCGCTGCTTTCGACCCGATCGAGGTCTCGCATGGTGCGCCCCATGCGTTCCGCGGGTGCAGGTGTCAACATTTCCGACACAACCGTTTGTTTCAGCGTCTGCAGAACCAAAGGCGCCATCGCCGCCATCTCGGTAGCCATTGCGCGCGCCGCGTTCAGGTGCTGACCCGGTTCGACGACTTCGTTCACGAGCCCCATTTCATATGCCCGTTCCGCACTGACCGCGCGCCCCAGAAGCATGATCTCCATGGCCACCTTGTGCGGCAATCGGGCGGCAAGCGATGCGATCAGGCCACCGGTCATGCCGACCTTGCCCTCGGGATAAAGGAACTTGCTACGCCGCGTCGCCACACAAAGATCGCAAAGCGCCGCAAGCACGATACCCCCGCCAATACAATGGCCATCAATGGCGCAGATTACGGGCTTCGTCGTGGTAATGCCCATTCCGGGCATACAGCGCCACAACTCGGGAAAGTCCTCCAGATCGGCGCCTGCGGTAAATGCCTTTTCCCCCGCGCCGGTCAGGATCGCGACCCGCTGATCCTCGCATTCATCGAACTCGGCGAACCCATCCTGAATCCGCCGCGCAAGATCCTTGTCGATCGCGTTCATCTTCTCGGGCCGGTTGATCGTGAAGATCGTGACGCGCTCCTCCTTCGTGATGTCCAGACTCTCAGACATCGCGCTTCTCCTCTTGAACCTTCGGCAGAGCCACATCGGGCGAACGTCCTGCCAGATGCCTGCGCACCATCAACACGACCGAAAGGATGGTAAGCGACCAGAAAACCCACGTGATCCAGCTTCTCATGAAAATGGTCAGGCTGCCCTGGGACATCAGCAGCGATTGGCGGAAACTGTCTTCAAGCATTGGACCGAGGATGAACGCGATCAGGAAAGGTGCCGAGGGGATATGCATCCTCATCATCAAGAAACCGACAATGCCGAAGCCGACCATCACGTAGATGTCGAAGAAGGAATTGTTGACCGCATATGCACCGAAGACGCACAGCACCATGACCACGGGATAAAGATAGCTTCTTGGTATCGAAGCGATGTGCTTGAACATGTGGATCGCCGCCTTGCCGATGATCAGCAGGAACAGCGAGCTGATCGAGATGCCGATGAAGAGGGCATAGATCAGGTCGATATTCTGTTCGAACAGCATCGGCCCCGGACGCAACCCATGGACCATGAACGCACCCAGGATGACGGCGGTGATCACGTCCCCCGGAATTCCCAGCGCAAGAAGCGGAATCATCGTCGAACCGGCAACGCCGTTGTTCCCGGCCTCAGCAGCGGCCACGCCTTCCAACTCGCCCTTGCCGAAATTCTTCCGGTTGGGCGAGCGCCGCATCGCTTCGGAATAGGATACGAAAGCTGACGGCGCGCCGCCGATGCCGGGGATCGCGCCCAGCACGACACCGATCAGACTGCCGCGCAAAATCGACCGGAAGCAGTAGCGGAAATCGGCGAATGTCGCCCTCGAACCACTCGGATCGGCGGCGATCTTTCCGGTTTCGCCACGCTTGGCATAGCCGTTGAGGATTTCGGGAATCGCGAAAAGTCCGATCAGAAGCGGGATGAACGCCAGCCCCCCTAGCAGGTCGGTGTTTCCGAAGGTGAAACGGTCGGTCCCATAAATCAGATCCAGCCCCACCGTCGCCAGCAACAGCCCGGCGCCCGCCGAAATGAAGCCGCGCAGCAGGCTGTCGCCCGAAACCGAAGCGATGATCGTCAGGGAAAAGAAAATCAGGGTGAAGTTCTCGGGCGGGCCGAAGCTTGTCACGAGCTGGGCGAGGTATCCGACCAAGAGGATCAGCGACAGGTTGGACACGAGATCAGCAAAACAAGATGCGTAGAGCGCGATATCAAGGGCCCTGCCCGCTTGCCCCTTCTGTGCCAGCGGATAGCCATCCAGCACCGAACAGGACGCCGCCGGGGTGCCGGGCGTCTTGACGAGGATGGCCGGGATGGACCCGCCATAGACCCCGCCTTTGTAGACCCCCAGAAGCAGCAATATGCCCGTGACGGGCGGAAGCGTGAACGTGAAAGGAAGCGTCAGGGCCACCGCCATCGTCGAGGTCATGCCGGGAATGGCCCCGACGATGACACCGATCGCGATCCCACCTGCCAGCGCGATCATGTTGTAGACGTTCAGGAAAAGTACGAGGGCGTCCGAAAGGTTCTCGATCATGGTGTCAGCACCTCAAAGCAATCCATTCAAAGGCCCAAGCGGCACCGGGACCTTGGCGACGTACCGAAAGAACATGTACAGAATGAGCACCGTTGCGACCGACACGCCTATGGCTTTCGGCCATTCCCCGCGGCCATGCATCAGGATCATGCCCAAAAGCATTGCGATGGACGGCAACACCACACCAAAGGGCTTGAGCGCGGCACAAAACAGCACCATGAGCAATGCCGTCGGAATCACGCGAAGATCGCTCATGTCGAAAGGCTGTTCTTCGCTTTCGACGGGGTCGCCGGGATCGCCGTGTTGCGATTTGATACCACTGTAATAAGCCTGGATCGCAAGAAGCGCACTCAGCCCCGCCATGCTGACAAGAATGATGCGCGGCCAGAATGTTGGCGAAAGCGCCAGGTTGGGGATCACCTTGGGCGTCTTGACGGCCCAGGGAAGTATCCCGAAGAGGACGAACAACGCCAAGGCGCAAACCACAAGCCCTAGCACGAAGTCGCGCTTGTTGACGGTCTTCAAGGACAGTCCCTCCGGCTGAAACGGATTGATGATCAGGATCAGGGCGTGCGGCCGGCTGACCGGCCGCACAGTCATGGAATGGCTTCAGTCGATCTGAAGACCCAGTTCTTCGACGAGACCCCGGAACGTGGTGTACTGGTTCTCCACGAAGGCAACGGTCTCTTCGGGCGACAGCATCATCGGAACCGAACCCAGCGACTTGGTCTGATTGACCCAGCGTTCGTCGGCGGCAACCTCCTGAAGCACTTCGACCCAGGTCGCGATCGTTTCATCGCTCAGGCCCGGCGGACCGACGAGACCCGACCAGCCGACAAGCGCCTCAAGCGCGGGATGGCCCAGTTCGGACGCGGTCGGCACATCCGGAAGCGAGTCCACGCGCTCCGGAGTCGTCACGACCAGCGGACGCAACTGACCGCCCTCGATCTGACTGATGATGGCCGAGATGTTCGAACACACGAAATCGACCTGCCCCGTCGCAGCCGCCGCCGCGGCCGCCCCGCCGCTCTGGAACGGAATATGCGTTGCAGCGGTGCCCGGATCCTCGAAGCCCATTTCGTCCAGCAGCATGATACCGCCCAGATGGTGAAGCGTGCCGACACCTGCCGAACTATATGTTACGGCACCGGGGCTTGCCTCGATCGCCGCTCGAAGATCTTCGAGCGACTGATATGGCTTGGACGTCGCCGTCGCGCAGGCCGCCGGGTTGATCTCGAGAAGACTCAAGTAAGTGAAATCATCCCACTCATAGGGCATGCTCGACTTGAGCGCCGGCGAAATGCTGTGTGAGCCAATTCTGGCCAACAGCAGATTGTAGCCATCCGGGTCCGAGTTCTTCACATATGCAGACCCGGTCGCACCACCCGCGCCGGCCCGGTTGGTCACGAGAACCGGCTGACCCAGGTAATCCGGTGCGACATTGGCCAGGTTGCGCGCCGCAAGGTCAGAAGCACCGCCAGGCCCGTAGGGCGCGGTCAACTGCACCGGCTGCGAAGGATAGTCCTGCGCTGCCACCGGCATGGCGGTCACCGCCGCAAGAGCAATTCCTGCGAGAAGTTTCATCTTGGTCATTTGTATCCTCCCAATACATTTGCGTGGGCGTTTTTTCACGCCCTGTTCCGCGGATCGCCGAAGCGTCCGCTTATTTCCGCACAGGCACGACTTTCTCCTGATCTGCGGTCAAATCGAGACTGATCTCGAATTTCACCATGTCCCCGCGATAGGAGACATCGTTGAAATAAAGCACGGTTCCGTCAGGGGCCGTCAGGATGCGTTGAATATCTCCGAGCGGCGCGCTGAGCGGCAAACCCAGAAGGGATGCCTTCTCCACGTCGGCCTGCCCGATCGTCAGCGTTTGATGGCACTGCGCGATGGTTACCCCCGGCAGGGACTCGATCACGGGAATGATGGTTTCGTGGTCAAAGCGCTCCGGGCACTGGGCGTAAAGATCCGAGGCGATGTAGGCGTCGGCCAGAAGACAATCGAGCCCCTTGAGTGAATTGACCCTGCGAATAAAGACATAGGATGGCGCAGCCTTCCCGCCCTTCAGATCCGCAGCCTTCAGCGCAACCCCCTCGCGTTTCTCGATGAGGCGCGGATCGGTCTTGGTCACCATGTCCAGCAGCTCGGGCCAGTCCAGCCCGACGGCGAAAGTATCGCTTCCCGTCGCGCCCTCCGTGACGAACGTGCCCGCACCCTGCTGGCGAACAAGCCGCCCCTCCCCCTCAAGGATGGCGACGGCCTGACGGATGGTCACCGTTGCAACCCCGAACTCCTCGGCAAGCTCGGAAATCGGCTTCACCCGATCACCCGGCGCAAGGTGGCCCAAGCGCAGACGCTGTCGCAGTATGTCCGCGATATGGAGATACAATTTACCGGGACTCTTCCTCAGAACGTCCATCTTATCGATCCCTTTTCAGCGCTCGGAGCATCGCCCCACCAAGGCACAAAAGCCCCGGTATTTCATGGATGCTAGCAAACAAGGGCTCAATCCGTCCAGAAAATTGTTATTGTTTTTGTATCATTCTAATCATAGGATGATTTTGTTCGAAAATCACTCACTTTGGGAAGAGGCTTTATGTCAGATCTGATTCTCGAAGAGCGCCGCGAGACCGGGACGGTGCTTCTGCGACTGAACCGCCCCGATTCGCGTAATGCTCTCAGCACCGAGCTTCGCAAGGCCCTGACCGACCGATTCGCAGCCCTCTACGATGACCCCGACGCACGATGCGTCGTCGTGACAGGCGATGAACGCGCCTTTGTCGCCGGGGCTGACATCAAGGCGATGGCCCGGATGGGCACCGCCGAAATCACCCGCAGCAACGTGCGCCGGATGTGGCAGGTCATCGCCCAATGTCCCATTCCGTTCATCGCTGCGGTTCGAGGCGTTGCCTTTGGCGGCGGGTGCGAACTTGCAATGCATGCCGACATCATCATCGCCGGTGAAAATGCGAAATTCGGTCAGCCCGAGATCAAGGTCGGCATCATGCCCGGCGGAGGCGGGACGCAGCGCCTTCCAAGAGCTATCGGCAAGTTCAAGGCGATGAAGATGATGCTGACGGGAGATCCGATATCGGGGCGCGAGGCGTTCGATATGGGCCTCGCGAGCGAATGCGTGCCCGACGCGGATGTGCTCGACAGGGCACTGGAAATGGCCGACCAGATCGCGGCCATGCCGCCACTCGCCGTGCGCCGCATCAAGGAAGTCGTGCTTGCCGGCCAGGATTCCTCGCTCGAGGCCGGTCTGATGCTCGAACGGCGGACCTTCGACACCCTGTTCGACACCGAGGACAAGACAGAGGGCATGACGGCCTTCATCGAGAAACGAAAGCCTGAATTCAAAGGAAAATAACGATGGGTGACAACGAAACCTCACGCATAGGGATCGTGGGCGCAGGCGCCATGGGACGCGGCATCGCACAGGTTGCGGCAGCCGGAGGCTGCAGCGTTCTGCTTTACGATGCCCGCTCCGAGGCCACAGCCGAAGCCATCGCGTTCATCGGGGGGATGCTGGACCGCGCGGTCGAGAAAGGCCGGATGGAGTCCGAAGATGCCGAAGCCGCCAAGAGCCGGCTGGCCGCAGCCGATGATCTTGCCGCCTTTGCCGACGCCGACGTCGTCATCGAGGCGGTGAGCGAGGATATCGAGCTCAAGTCCAAGGTGTTCAGCGCTCTTGAAGAGGCGACACGCCCCGACTGCATCCTCGCAAGCAATACCTCGTCGCTGTCGATAACCCGTCTCGCGGCCGCTTGTGACCACCCCGAAAGGGTCGCGGGCTTCCATTTCTTCAATCCGGTGCCGCTGATGCCGCTGGTGGAAGTGATCGCCGGGATCAGAACCGACCAGAAGGTGATCGACAGGCTCGTGGCCCTCGGCAAGGTCATGGGCCGGACCCCGGTTCGCGTCGCCGACGCGCCCGGCTTCCTGGTGAACCAGGTTGGGCGGGGTTACACGCTGGAGGCCACCAATCTGGTGGCCGAGGGTGTCACGGATTTCGCCTCGGTGGATCGGATCATGCGCGAAGCCGCGGGTTTCCGCATGGGGCCTTTCGAACTCCTCGACCTGACAGCGCTGGATGTGACGCATCCCGCAACCATCGAAATCTATGAACAGTCCTACCATGAACCGCGCTTCCGCCCCGCCATGCTGATGGGGCAGCGCATGCAGGCAGGTCTGCTCGGGCGCAAGACGCAACAGGGCCACTACACCTACCTCGAGGGCAAGCAGCAGCGCCCCGAAGAGCCCGACGCCCCGCCATTCGAGGGCGGCATGTTCTGGGTGGAACCCGGCGAAGATTGCGCCGCCCTGCAAGAGATCGTTCGCTCATCAGGCGCCGAACTCGATGAAGGCGCGCAGCCGGGCGACGAGTCCATCATTCTCATCGCCCCGCTGGGAACGGACGCCAGCACCCATGCGGCGCAGGCCGGGCTTGATCCGGAACGCACCGTCGCCATCGACCCGTTGTTCGGCTTCGCCGGCCGTCGCACGGCCATGAAAACCATCGTGACCCGCCCCGAGGTGATGACGAAAACACATGCGATGCTGGCCAGCGACGGAACCCCCGTCACACCTATTCAGGACAGCCCCGGCTTCGTTGCGCAACGCATCGTGGCGATGATTACCGCGATCGGCTCCGGCGTGGCCCAGAACAGAATAGCGACGCCCGACGATATCGACCGCGCCGTGAAACTCGGCCTTAACTACCCCAACGGCCCGCTCGAGTTCGCTGACAAGCTCGGGATCGCCCGCGTTCTGAAAATCCTCGAAGGGATGAGCACCTGCACCGGTGATCCCCGCTACAGGACCGGTCCGTGGCTGCGCCGGCGCGCCGCGCTCGGTCTTTCGGCGAAAACGCCAGAGACCCCGACGCACAGCTAAGTCGCCCCCGGACGCAAAGACATAAGAAAACGACGCCTATCGAAAGGAATGAACCATGCTCGATGCCTATATCTATGACGGCCTGCGCAGCCCCTTCGGACGCTCGGGCGGCGCGCTGTCCGGCATCCGGCCCGATGACCTTCTTGCCGAGGTGATCCGGCCGCTCATGAACCGCTCGCAACTGGACGGAAACGCCATCGATGACGTCATCATCGGCTGCGGGAACCAGGCCGGCGAAGACAGCCGCTGCGTCGCGCGCCACGCCGCATTGCGCGCCGGACTGCCCATCGAAGTGCCAGGCACCGTGATCCAGCGCAACTGCGGCAGCGGGTTGGGCGCCATGATCTCGGCCGCGCACGCACTGACCTGCGGCGAGGGTGATGTGGTGATCTCGGGCGGCGTCGAAAGCATGAGCCGCTCGCCCTTCGTGATCGCCAAACACGCCAGGCCCTTCGCCCGTCAGCTCGACTGGTATGACAGCGCCGTTGGCGCGCGCTTCCCGAACCCGCAACTGGAAAAGGAATTCGGAAGCGACTCGATGCCCCAGACCGCCGACAATCTCGCGCAGGAACACGGGATCAGCCGCGAAGAAAGCGACGCGTTCGCGCTGCGCTCACAGCAAGGTTGGGCCCGCGCGCACGAAAACAACCTGTTCGCCGACGAGATCACCCCGGTTTCCGTTCCCGGCGGTCGCGGGCGCGATGACATCACCGTGGATACCGATGAACACCCCCGCCCCAAGACGGACCTCGAGGGGCTCTCGCGGCTCCGCGCCCTGAACCCCGACGGCGTCACCACCGCCGGCAGCGCCTCTGGCCTCAACGACGGCGCGGTGGCGCTGATGATGGGCAGCCGTGCCGCGGGCGACAAGATCGGCCGCGAGCCCATTGCCCGCATCCTTGCCAGCGGCGTGGCAGGCGTCCCCCCGAGGACGATGGGCTACGGCCCGGTTCCGGCCTCCAGTCTGGCGCTGGAGCGCGCCGGGCTTTCACTGTCGGATATGGCGGTGATCGAGATCAACGAGGCCTTCGCCGCCCAGGTTCTCGCCTGCATGAAGGGCCTCGATATCGCGGACGGGGATGACCGGGTGAACCCGAATGGCGGCGCCATTGCGCTTGGCCATCCCCTCGGCGCCTCAGGCCCGCGCATTGCCCTGACGGCCATCCACGAAACCAAGCGCCGCGGCGGGAAATATGCGCTGGCCACCATGTGCATCGGCATGGGCCAGGGCATCGCGATCGTCATGGAAGTGTTCTGATGTCCGATAGGCGAAAACCTGACTTCGATTGGCGCGATCCGCTGTTCATCGAGGACCTCCTCGACGAGGAAGAGCGGATGATCCGCGACGCGGCCCGCGACTTCGCGCAAAAACGGCTCATGCCGCTGATCCGTGACTGGCACCGGCACGAAACCTTCGACCCCGATATCATGCGCGAACTCGGCGACATGGGTTTCCTCGGAATGCAGATCGAAGGTTACGGCTGCGCCGGGACCAGCTATACCGCCTATGGCCTCGTCGCGCGCGAACTGGAACGCGTCGACGCCGCCTTCCGTTCGGCTTGTGGTGTGCAGGGCGGTCTGGCGATGACGCCGATCCACCTCTTCGGCAGCGAGGAGCAGAAGCAGAAATACCTGCCGCCAATGGCGCGCGGGGAACGCATCGGCTGTTTCGGCCTGACCGAACCCGATGCCGGATCGGATCCGTCGCGCATGCGCGCCCGCGCCCGCACGGTGGATGGCGGCTATCGTCTGAGCGGCAACAAGGTCTGGATCACGCATGCCTCCATCGCGGATGTCTTCGTGGTCTGGGCGCGCGACGACGAGGGGACCGTGCGCGGCTTCATCCTCGAACGTGGGCAAAGCGGCCTCGAGACGCGCAAGATCGAGGGCAAGTTCTCTGTCCGGGCCTCACCGACCGGCGAAATCTTCATGGACGATGTCTTCGTCCCGCAAGACCAGGTTCTGCCCTCGGCAAAAGGGCTGTCAGCACCGCTCACCTGCCTGAACCGCGCACGTCTGGCGATCTGCTGGGGCGCGATGGGGGCAGCCGAGTTCTGCTGGCAGGCCTCCCGCGACTATGTCCTGGAACGCCATCAGTTCGGGCGCCCGCTCGCCGCAAGCCAATTGGTGCAGGCGAAGCTCGCCGAAATGCAAAGCGAGATCGCGCTTTCACTGCACGCGACCCTGCGGCTCAGTCGGCTGCAGGACGAAGGCCGCGCAACCCCGGAAATGTTCTCGCTCGTCAAACGCAACGCGGCCCGCAAGGCGCTTGAAATATGCCGGACAGCCCGGGACATGCATGGCGGCAACGGCATATCCGACGAATATCACGTCGTCCGCCACATGCTGAATCTCGAGGTCGAGAACACGCTTGAGGGCACGTACGACATTCACTCGCTGGTGCTGGGCGCCGCGCAGACAGGCATTCGCGCCTTCGCCGGCTGACAGGAAGGATCTCAACATGACTTCAACAGAACCGCGAACGACGATACAGGGCCTTGTCGAAAAGGCCCGCAACGCGATGGCGCAGTTCGCAGACGCGACGCAGGCACAGGCCGACGAAGCCGTCACCGCCCTGGCCTGGGCGATCTATGAACCCGGCCGCGCAAGAGCCTTGGCCGAAATGGCCGTGGCGCAGACCGGCCTTGGCGATATCGAAAGCAAGATCGTCAAGAACCAGCGCAAGACCTTCGGATGCCTGCGCGACCTCAGCCGCGTGCGAAGCGTCGGCGTGATCGAGGACATGCCCGCGAAAGGCATGGTGAAATACGCCAAGCCGGTGGGGGTCGTCGCTGCCGTGACGCCTTCCACTAACCCGACGGCCACGCCCGTCAACAAGGCCATGTTCGCAATCAAGAGCCGCAACGCTGTCATCATCGCGCCCTCTCCGTCCGGATGGGGCGCGACCTCGGCTGCCGTGGATTATATGCGCGCGGAACTCGAGAAATGCGGCTATCCGGCGGATCTGGTGCAGATCCTTCCAAAGCCCGTCAACAAGGCTCTGACGCAGGAACTGATGGAACAGGCCGACCTCGTCGTCGTGACCGGCTCGCAGAACAACGTGCGGCGCGCCTATTCCTCGGGAACGCCAGCCATCGGGGTCGGCGCAGGGAACGTCCCCGTCGTCATCGACGCGGATGCGGATCTTGACGATGCCGCGGTCAAGATCTGCCGCTCCAAGACCTTCGACAACGCCACCTCCTGTTCCTCCGAGAACTCGCTCCTGATCCACGACTCCGTCTATGATGACGCCATCGCCGCGCTGCGCCGGGCGGGTGGCCATCTCTGTTCGAGCGAAGAGAAAGAGCGCATCCGCGAAAGGCTCTGGACAGACGGCAAGCTGAACCGCCAGGTCATCGCCAAGGACGCCGACACGCTCAGGGACATCTTTGAACTCGGCCCCGAGGCGCAGGGCGCACGTTTCTTCATGGTCGAGGAAGACCGGCCCGACCCCGACAGCCCGTTCACCGACGAAAAGCTGTCTCTGGTGCTGACGGTCTACCGTGTGCGCGACATCGACGACGCCAAGGCGCAGCTCGATACGATCCTCGACGTCTGCGGCAAGGGGCATTCCGTCGGCATTCACACCAACACCGCTGCACATGCCGAACAACTGGCCGAATCCATCGATGTCGTGCGCGTCCTGGTCAATCAGGCGCACACCATGGGCAACGGCGGCAGCTTCGACAACGCGCTCGAATTCACCCTCTCGATGGGCGGCGGAACCTGGGCCGGCAACTCGATCACCGAGAACCTCAACGCCCGTCATTTCATGAATGTCACCCACCTCGTGCGAACCATTCCGCTGGATCAGCCACCAGAGGAAGAGCTGTTCGGGGCATACTGGAAGCAGCACGGAAGATAAGGAAACGAACGCATGAAGGACTGCAACGGGCGCGACGCCCTCGACTGCCTGCTCTCACCTAGATCCATCGCCATCGTCGGCGTCTCAAGCGACTTCAACAAGCTCAATGGCCGGGTGATGAAATTCCTGCTGGAAAAGGGCTACAACGGTAAGATCTTCCCCGTGAACCCGAAATACGAGGAGGTCGGCGGCCACCGTTGCTTCGCCGCGATCGGCGATATCGGCGAGGCCCCCGAACTTGCCGTCATCTCCGTTCCGGCAAAGGTCGTTCCCGAGCAGCTCGAAGCCGCCGGCAAGGCCGGTGTCCGTGCGGTCATTGTCTTCAGCTCGGGCTTCGGCGAAATGGGCGAGGAAGGCCTCGAAAAAGAGCGGCAGGTGGTCGAAATCGCAAGGCGCCACGGAATGCGGCTCTGCGGTCCGAACACGCTGGGGGTGATCAACGCGTTCGAGGGGGCCTTCGCCACCTTCACGCAATACGGCATGGGCAGCACCAATCCGGGCCCGGTCGGCTTTGTCACGCAGTCGGGCGCATTCGGCACCGCCATCGCGGCACTGGCGCGCAAGCGCGGGCTTGGCCTTGGCTACTTCGCGAATACCGGGAACGAGACCGACGTGACCTTCGCGGATTGCCTCGGCCGTATCGTCGAAGACCCGCGCATCACCACGCTCGCGGGCTATATCGAGGGAATCACCGACGGCCCCGGCTTCGTTTCGGTCGCACGCCGCGCGATGGAACTGGGCAAACCGCTGGTTGTCACGAAGGTCGGGCGCACCGCATCCGGCGCACGGGCCGCATCATCGCATACCGGGGCACTTGCGGGCGAAGACGCGGTTTTCGACGGCATCGCGCGCCAGCACGGCGTGATCCGCGCCCGCAACGAGGAACACATGCTCGACATCGTGGACATGTCCACGACCACCGCCTGCCCGGCGGGTCGCGGCGTCGGTATCGTCACCCAGTCCGGCGGCGCGGGTGTCCTGATGAGCGACCGCGCCGAAGAGGTCGGCCTGAACGTGCCGCAACTCTCCGAAGAAACGGTTGCGCGCCTGCGCGATATCCTGCCCGCCTTCGGCGCCGCCGGGAACCCGGTGGATGTCACGGCGCAATTCATCGCCGATCCTTCGATGCTCAAGGAAAGCGTGAAGGCGGTGCTGGACGATCCCAATGTGCATGTGGCCGCCGTCTGGTTGCAGCTCATGGATGGCTTCGTCGACACCCTCACCCGGACATTCCGCGAACTGAAGGAAGAGACCGACAAGCCCTTCGTGGTCTCCTGGGTCGCCGCACCCGAAGAAGGTCTGCGCGCGCTGCGCGAACTCGGCATCTGCGCCCTGCGCGGGGCCGAGCCGACCATCGATGCAATCGCGGCGCTGGTCGACTGGGAAGAGGCCCGACAGGCCCGCCTCGCAGATACCGCCGCACCATCCGATCCCCCCGCCCTGCCCGCGCCCGGCCCCGGCTTCGTCCCCACTGAGAAATCCGTCAGCCTCCTTCATGATGCCGGCGTGCCGGTGGCGCGTGTCGGGCTTGCAACCACATGCGAGCAGGCGATCGAACATGCCGAGCGGATCGGCTGGCCCGTCGCGCTCAAGATCGAGTCGCCGGACATCCTGCACAAGACCGAGATCGGCGGCGTCGAGATCGGGCTCAAGGATGCCGAAAGCCTGCGCGCCGCCTACGAACGCATCACCGGACGCGCGGCCAAGGCCGCGCCCCAGGCCCGTATCGACGGTGTCATCGTTCAGGAAATGGGCAGCGGCACGGTCGAAATGGTGATCGGCCTGCGCCGGGATCCCGGCTTCGGTCCCGTCGTCATGGTGGGCATGGGCGGCATCCTGATCGAGGTGCAAAAAGACGTCGTCTTCAACCGCGCCCCCGTCACCGAGGCCGAGGCATCGCGGATGCTCGACAAGCTGAAAGGGAAGGTGATGCTCGATGGCGTGCGTGGCGCACCGCCCGTCGACCGCGCGGCGCTCTGCCGGATGATCAGCGCCGTGTCGCGCTTTGGGGCCGCATCGGCAGACTGGCTTGAAGAGCTGGACCTGAACCCGGTCCTGGTCGGGCCAGACGGCGTGATCGCCGTGGATTGCCTGCTTATCTCAGAGAATTGAGCCGCCAAATGCACGTGCCGCCCGGATAAATCCGGGCGGCACGACCAGAAATCAGCCCGCGCCGGACCCGATCCGCAGGATCAATTCGGTTTGCGGGGTATCGCCCGGCGCCGCGCGCAAGCCGCTACGCGGGCAGATCCAATCGCCATCCGAAGCCTCGCACGCCTCTCCCACCCAAAGACGCTGCCCCGCCTTTTCAAGAACCGGGCTGTCACCGGATGCAGCCGTCCAGCCGCCCTCGACGGTTTCCAGCGCAATAGCCGAGATCAGCTCCCCGGCCAGCCTCGGATTGAACCGGCGATCGACCAGGCCGGTGCGCGTGAAATACCCGCGATCGGCATCGTCCATCGTGTCGAGGACGACATCGATGCCAAAACCAATCCCCGCCAAGGTCGTTTCCGCGAAGCGTTTCGCATTCTCGACCGAGTCATTGAATTCTTCCGCCGGGCTGGCCTCGGTGGATTTCGCGTAAAGCACCGGCGCGCAGCCTGTCTGCGCCGCAAAGCCGGAAAGGCTGCGGGCCGTTGACCAGGACGAGACGCTGCGCGCAATGGTGAACTGCGCACCATCGATCAGATCGGGATGCTGGCGCATGAAGGCGTCAAGCTCGTCGCTCTCGGCCAGCGTGAAACCGTGGCTGATCAAGTGATTGAAACGCGCTCCGGTATGCTTGGCGCCGTCCTTGCGATTGACCCTCGAAAGGATGATCCGCAGATCGGCCTCGGCCTTCAGTGCCAGGATATCCTTCGCAAGTTCGTCGGCCTCTTCCCAGTTCAGGACCAGTTCAAGGCGGTCCAACAGGCCGCCATGCCGGACCAGAAGCGCCCTTTCGGCCTCATCGGGCATTCCGTAAAGGTAGACTTGGAATAGATGGCCAAGCCCCACCATGATCTCCATGCGGCGGCGGATGCGCGGATCAGCCAGGTCCTGAATCGGAACCCGCAGCCCCTTGAGCCCCATTTCCCACATCGCCATCAACGGGTAATCGTTGCGCGCCCGCTTGCGGCGAAACTCGTCGACGGCACCGGACGGGGCAACCACCAGTTCCTCGGCCCAGGCGTGGCGCATATCCACGAAAGCATGGCTCAGACCGCCCGTCTTGACATGCGGGCGCTGCGCGACCGGCCTGGCCGCCCCGTCCTTCGGCGCAAGCGTCGCGCCATAGCTGCGATGATACTTCGCGACATGCCCGTTCTCGCGGATTTCCAATGTCAGGAAACCCAGCTTCGCGGCATCATTGCGCCCCTTCTGATCGCCGCCATCTATCCGGTACATCTCTGAATAATCGTGGCGCACGAAACAGGTGGACGGGGTAATGTAATAGGCCGTTTCCCCGATCTCGTCATACCAGAAATTATGGACATGCGCACTGAACAGGGCCTCTGGCTTGTATGTCCGGATGAGGTCCAGAAACCAGCTGCGCGCAGGTTCCTCGATATTGTCATAGCTGCCGGGTTCATCGGGGTCGCTGATATAGGGCGGGTAATGGCTGAAGACGAAGATCCGCTCGCCCTGGTGCTTCGCCAGGTAACCTTCAAGCCACGCGGCCTGCTCGGCCTCGGCTGGATCGCCTGAGTTCATCAAAGGCGCGTTGACGATCACGAAATGGCAGCCATTGCTGACGACCGCATAATAGTCCTTACCGAAATGCTTGCGATAAAGCGCGATGAAGTCGCTGTTCACCATGCCTGCGGGCATCCATTTCACGGGTTTGTCCCCGATGTCGTGATTCCCCGGCACCAGGTGGATCGGCGCCGTCAGATCTGCGGCAATGGCATGGAAGTTATCCGCCGCCGGCCCGTAACTCTCGAGTTCCGGCACGGGGTTCACCATGTCGCCCAGATGAATCGTCAATTCCGGCGCGATCTGGTTGACCTGCGAGAAGACATGCCGCGCCCGCGGGTTCGCCTCCGCGTTGGCCGGGTAAGGCGAGGCCGAGAAATCCTCTTTTTCATTCACATGCGTGTCCGAGACGATCGCAACTTTGAACAGGATCTCGCCGAGCGGGTTTTTGGTCATATTGCTTCTGCCTGAGAATTGAATTCAGAACTCAGTTATCACAATATTAGCATGATAGAAAGAATTGATCCGCCCATCCACGATGCGCCCGCCCCCTTGAACAGGCGCGATGCCGGCCCGGACACCGACGCGATACCGACGTGATACAGACGCCATGCCAAAGGCGTTTTTCCATGTTAATCAGTGTGTTGAGCAGATTCACCGCTCAAAATTTCGGCCTGCCCCCAAACCGCACCCCCACAAACCCCGCCCCAGGTCGCTCAGGCGAAACCCGCATTCGGGGCGCCATTCTGCTGAACAGCATTTACAGACCCACGCGAATTTCCTAGATCCTGCGAGCACTCGAAGATCGCTGCCGCCCTTGACGCGGCTTCGCTGCCCCGCTCAATCGCGACAGTCGACGTCGCTCCAAACCACATAGCGACGCATGTAACATGACGAGTTCAAGCCTTTACCGTCCCGAAGTCGACGGCCTTCGGACAATCGCTGTCCTCAGCGTCATCCTCTTCCATGCCGATTTCGTTCTGTTCGACCATTCGCTTTTGCCGGGCGGCAAAAGCGAA
>Ga0209344_10001267_pt1 | contig 34101 bp, 29 predicted proteins | sample Cruoilmetagenom6_FD_187293 | JGI IMG/M metagenome (GOLD analysis project Ga0209344, IMG submission 187293) | Oil polluted marine microbial communities from Coal Oil Point, Santa Barbara, California, USA - Santa Barbara Oil Seep Sample 6 (SPAdes)... | ecosystem: Environmental > Aquatic > Marine...
GGCTCGTTCACCTGAGCCACGCGCAGTCAACGCGAAACGGCCGGCGCTCCCCAGGGAGTGCCGGCCGTTTCGTTAATCAGTTGCCGCGTCGTGAGACTAGCGCTGAGGCCAGTCACGAGCAGCGGGGCCTGTGTAGAGCTGCTGCGGGCGACCAATTTTAGTCTTGGGGTCTTGGTTCATCTCGCGCCAGTTAGCAATCCAACCTGGCAGACGCCCAATAGCGAAGAGCACCGTGAACATTCGCGGCGGGAATCCCATCGCCTTGTAGATAACTCCTGTGTAGAAGTCGACGTTGGGATACAGTTTGCGCTCGATGAAGTAGTCATCGGCCAAAGCGACCTCTTCAAGCTCGCGAGCGATATCGAGCAGCGGGTCGCTGATGCCGAGATCGGCAAGCACCTCATCCGCGCTCTCCTTCACAAGACGGGCACGCGGGTCGAAGCTCTTGTAGACGCGGTGGCCAAAGCCCATCAGGCGCACGCCGTCTTCTTTGCGCTTCACGCGGTCGACGAACTTCTGAACGCCTTCGCCTGACTGCTGAATCTCGCCAAGCATCTTGAGAACGGCCTCGTTGGCGCCACCGTGAAGCGGGCCGTAGAGAGCGTTGATGCCGGCGGAGATTGAGGCAAAAATGTTCGCCTCGGTCGAACCAACGAGGCGCACCGTTGATGTTGATGCGTTCTGCTCGTGGTCTTCGTGCAGGATAAGCAAGCGGTCGAGAGCCTTACTCAGCACCGGATTGACCTGGTACTCCTCGGCCATGTTGCCGAAGTTAAGCTTCAAGAAGTTGTCGACGAAACTCATCGAGTTATCGGGATAGAGCAGTGCCTGGCCCAGCGACTTTTTGTGAGCGTAGGCGGCGATAACCGGCAGCTTTGCCAGCAAGCGGATGGTCGAGATCTCGACCTGCTCGGGATCGCGAACGTCATGCGAGTCTTCGTAATAGGTCGAGAGCGCCGAGACAGCGCTCGACAACACCGACATGGGGTGGGCGCTGTGCGGAAGGGCATCGAAGAAGCGACGCAGGTCTTCATGCAGCAGCGTGTGGCGACGAATTTTTTCGTCGAATTCTTCGAGCTGCGACTTCGAGGGCAGCTCGCCGTAGATGAGCAACCACGCCACCTCGAGGTACGTGGAGTTAGCCGCAACGTCTTCGATCGCGTAACCGCGGTAACGCAGGATTCCGCGGTCTCCATCGATGTACGTGATTTCGCTGCGTGTCGAGGCAGTATTCACGAACCCTTGATCAAGCGCCGTGTAGCCGGTCTGCTTCATGAAGGTGGAGATGTCGATGCTGTTGTGACCATCGACCCCACGGATTATGGGAAATTCGGCGGCACCGCCCGGGAAGTGGAGGGTGGCCTTCTCTGGGTCTTGAGGGGCATCATTCACCGCTACAGCCTACAAGGGTTGAAAGGCCAGTGTCACACTGGCTAACCAATCGGAGCCCATTTTAGAGATCGGGCACAAGGTGACGGCGGATTAGTGCACTTAAGCGAGCAAGTCGAGGCGTGCCACGGCGTCGGCAATAGTGTCATCGCTTGCGGTGAGCGCGATTCGAACGTGGCGGGCAGGGTTCTCTCCGTAGAACGACCCCGGAACGACCAAGATCCCCGATTGAGCGAGGTCGCCAACGGTCTGCCAGGAATCCTCATTCTTCGTGGCCCACAAGTACAGCCCAGCGACGCTGTCGTCCACATGGAACCCCGCACGCTTGAGCGCCGGCATAAGCCGGGCGCGTCGCGCCCGATAAAGCTCACGCTGCGCCACCACGTGGGCATCGTCGTTGAGCGCCGTCACCATCGCTGCCTGCACAGGGCCAGGGGCGATAAGCCCGACATGCTTACGAATCGCAAGAAACTCAGAAATCAGCTGGGAGCATCCAGCCACAAACGCCGCGCGATACCCCGCAAGATTGGACTGCTTGCTGAGGGAGTACACCGCGAGCACCGAAGAGCGATCGTCGCCGATGACGTCCGCATCGAGGATCGATGGCGTGGGTTCTGGCCCGACCCAGTTGAGTTCCGCGTAACACTCATCCGAGGCGATCACGGCGCCGAGCTCGCGAGCTCGCCTAACCGCCGCACGCAGCTGGTCAACATCCGCCACTCGTCCATCGGGATTGCCCGGGCTATTGAGCCAGACGAGCGCGGTGTTCTCTGGCCACTCAGCAGGATTGTCTGAGGCGACCGCCGTTGCCCCGACGAGAGCGGCGCCAATTGCGTACGTCGGATACGCGACCGACGGATGTACAACCACGTCGTCCTTACCGAGCCCCAAAAGCATGGGAAGCAACGCCACCAACTCTTTGGAGCCGACCGTGGGCAGCACGTGATCGACCGTGAGCCCTGTCACGCCACGTCGACGCTCAAACCACGAGACAATCGCTTCGCGCAGTTGAACAGTGCCCGATGTAGTCGGGTAGGCGTGAGCATCCGTCGCCGCAGCCAAACTGTCGCGAATGATCGATGGCGTTGGGTCGACGGGAGAACCGACAGATAGATCGACGAAGCCGTCAGGATGCGTGCGGGCAATAGTGCCGTACGGCACAAGGGAATCCCACGGAAAGTCGGGGAGAACTAGCGGCGTGCGCGCCATTAGTCTGAGGATCCGCCGCCCTCGGGCAGCGCTGAGATGAGTTCATGATCCTTGTGAATCACGCCCACCTTCGCCGCTCCACCGGGCGAACTCACCTCGAGGAGATCGAAGAACTCGACGTTGGCCTTGTAGTAGTCGGCCCACTTGTCAGGCAAATCATCTTCGTAGTAGATGGCCTCGACCGGGCACACCGGTTCGCAGGCACCACAGTCAACACACTCATCCGGATGGATATAGAGCATGCGATCACCCTCGTAAATGCAATCAACGGGGCATTCGTCGACGCATGCGCGATCCTTCAGATCTACACACGGCTGGGCGATCACGTACGTCAAGAGATATCCGCACCTTTCACGGGAGAGTTCAATTCAATGTTAGCGCGGCTCGGCGAGGAAACCTGACGATTCACCCGAGGCCAGCCAAGCACAATCAGCACAATCAGCACGGGAGCAAAGGTCCAGATGTACCCCGTGAGATTTCCGGGGATCAGGATCGTGCCTCCCGGAGTCGTATTTGCCAGCAGCGCGGACATTAACAACACCCCGAGTGAGGCAAAGCCCGCCGCCACTCGAGTGTCATAGATGAGTCGCAAGCCAAGAACGAGCGCGGTCGTCAATGCGACAGCGGCAATGATTCCCCAGGGAATTCGGACCCCGCCGATCATGACGCTTGATTGGTGAACGGCAGTGAGCACGACGCCCACGAGCCCGCCAATCAGCATCGCAACCAGAGCAAGAATGACTCGCTCAGCACGGCTGCGTTCCCCAATTACCAGTTCGCGACGCCGGAGGCGGCGCAAATACTCGGTAGGGGTCTTCATGCTTTCGCCGATGGGAGTCTCTTGCGTATACAGCTCGATAGCGCGGCGTTTAAACGCTAAGGCTGTCGCTTGCGACACCTCAACGCTGCGGTCCATCGGCGTCGCGGATGCCATGTAGAACGGCACGCCAGCAAGTTCAGTAGCAAGCGCGACGGCTTCGTGCACGATCAACGCTTCGTCGCGCCGGTTGCTGCCACTGGCATCCGAGGCGTAGCTCACGACCACGTCGGGCTTGAGCGAAGTGACCGCGGCGGCAATGTCTGCAGCAAGGCTTCTGGACGTGTTCGCAGTGAACTGTTGACCGTCATCGTCGCGGAGTACGTGGTGGGCCGCGATTCCGAGAATGTCGCGCACCTCATCATTAGCAGGCGCGGATGAGTTACTGCAGCTGAGCACGATTAATTCGGTGCCCCGCTGCACGAGAGTGGCGATGGTTGCGCCGAAGGCATATGCCTCGTCGTCGGGGCGTGCCGCGACGACGAGCACGCGTTGTGCGCGATCTTTCACTGCTGATCCTCCCCCCAGTTGTTGTGCAGTAGACAGAATAAGCACAGATAGCTGATTTAGCGTTGCTTAGGTTAGGCTTACCAACCTGCCTAAAACTCCCCACAACGAGAGAATCCAGTGCTCGCAAACTTCCTCATCGGCCTTCGTGAAGGCCTTGAAGCTGCTCTCGTCGTTGGCATTCTGATCGCTTATGTTCGCAAAATCGATCGTCGCGATGTACTCCCCCGCATTTGGCTTGGCGTATCCCTCGCCATCGTCATCTCCCTAGCGCTGGGCGCAAGCTTAACTTTTGGCGCCTACGGACTCTCGTTTCAAGCGCAAGAGTTGATCGGCGGCATCCTCTCCATAATCGCCACCGCTTTCGTGACATGGATGATTTTCTGGATGCTGCGTGCAGCCCGCGGTCTTGGTCGCGAACTCCGCAGCGAGGTCGATTCGCATCTCACCGGCGCGGGCTGGGGACTTGTTCTCGTCGCGTTCCTCGCCGTCGGGCGTGAAGGCATCGAAACGGCCCTGTTTATTTGGGCCGCGGTGCAAGCCAGCGGGGCAACAGCGCTGCCGCTTACCGGCGCCGCGCTCGGCATCGGTGCGGCCGTAGTGCTGGGATATCTCATTTACCGCGGCGTAGTGAGCATCAATCTCACTCGGTTCTTCACTTGGACCGGCGCGATTCTGATCATCGTGGCCGCGGGCGTGCTCTCGTACGGCGTGCACGATTTGCAGGAGGCGGGAGTGCTGCCCGGGCTCCACGCTCTGGCGTTCGACGTGAGCGCCGTTATTCCACCCGACTCCTGGTACGGAACATTACTCAAGGGCACTCTCAACTTCTCGCCAGCTACGACCTGGCTCGAAGCTGCCGTCTGGTTGGCCTATGTCGGCACCGTCATGACCATCTTCATTCGCACCGTTCGCGGGCACAATCGCTCGGACGAGCCCATCGTCCCGGCAGCCACCCTCAGCACTCAAGGAGCCTGATGACCACCCTCTCCACCCACTTCGGTCTCACCGCTACAGTCGCGATCGCCGCTCTTGCGCTCTCGGGCTGTGTCGCGAACGACACCGGTGAAGCAAACGGCAATGCGCTCTCGGTCGACAGCAGCGCCACGGACTGCACCATAAGCGCTTCCGAAGCTCCCAGCGGCAATCTCGTATTTTCTGTCACCAACTCGGGTGACCAAGTCACCGAGTTTTACCTCCTCGCGGATGACGGACTCCGCATCGTTGGCGAAGTAGAAAACATCGGCCCAGGCATCAGTCGCGATCTCGTCGTCTTGGCGCAGCCCGGCGACTACTTCACCGTGTGCAAGCCCGGGATGATCGGCGAAGGCGTCGGCAAGGCAGCGTTCACCGTTACCGACTCCGGAACTGATCTTTCGTTCAGTGGTGATGTCGCTGCTCAAGTAGAAGCGGCCAACGCCAACTACAAAAGCTATGTAAAAGACCAGATCGAGAACTTGGTCGTTGGCACCGAAGATTTTGCCGCTGCCTACATTGCCGGCGACGATGATACTGCCCGCGCACTTTACGCCCCCACTCGCGTCTTCTGGGAGCGCGTCGAGACCGTCGCTGAGTCCTTCGGAGATCTCGACCCGCGCATGGACCTGCGTGAGGCTGACCTCGAAGACGACCAAGAGTGGACTGGTTGGCACGCTATCGAGAAGGACCTCTGGCCCGAGGATGCCGAAGCAGGATTCGAAGCCTACGACCAGTCCACGCGCGAAGCCCTTGCCACTCAGCTAGTCGACGACACCAATACCCTCTATGCCAACGTGCAAGACCTCGAGTTCACCCTCGACCAGCAAACCAACGGCGCCATCGGCCTGCTCGACGAGGTCGCCAGCGGCAAGGTGACCGGCGAAGAAGAGTTCTGGTCGCACACCGACCTGTGGGACTTCCAAGCCAACATCGACGGTGCCCGAGTGCTCTATGAAGGGGTTCGCGAGATCCTCCTTGTGAAGGATGCCGACCTCGCCGACACCCTCGACGCCGAGTTCGAGCAACTGCAGGTCTTGCTCGATGAGCAGCGCGTCGGCGACGGCTTCCGCCTTTACACTGAGTTGTCGACGACCGAGATCCGGGCATTCTCCGATCAAGTGAATGCTCTCGCAGAGCCGCTCTCACGGCTCACCGCCGTACTCGTGCTCTAACTAGAGCCTTCACCGCGACCGCAGCGCTCCACAATCCGAAAGAACTCGATGACTACTGACGATACGAGTGGGCTCTCTCGCCGTGGACTCCTCGGTCTCGCGGGCGCTGGCGTGGTGGGGGCTGGGCTCGGAGTCGGTGGAGCGTTCGCTTTCGGCGGCGGGAGCTCGACGTCCAACAGCAACGCTGTCGCCTCTACCTACCCTTTCTTCGGAACGCATCAGTCCGGAATCATCACTCCCGCTCAAGATCGATTGCACTTTGCTGCGTTCGACGTGAACGCCATTTCTCGAGATGAACTCATCGAGTTGCTGCAGGACTGGAGCTATGCGGCGGCCAGGATGACCGCGGGCGAAGCCGCTGGCGAATATGGGCCGGCGAGCGGACCCTACGATGCTCCCCCAGACGACACGGGAGAAGCCCTCGACCTCCCACCTGGCGGCCTCACGATTACCTTCGGATTTGGCCCCAGCCTCTTCGACGAGCGGTTCGGGCTGGCGAACAAGCGACCGAGCGCACTCATTGACCTGCCTAAGTTCCCCAGTGACGCCCTGCAGCCCGAACTCGTCGGTGGCGACCTCTGCATCCAAGCGTGCAGCGACGACCCGCAGGTGGCCGTACACGCCATTCGTAATCTCTCCCGCATTGCTTTCGGTCGCGCAACGCTGCGCTGGTCTCAATTGGGTTTTGGGCGCACCTCCTCAACAACGCAGGCGCAAAAGACGCCCCGCAACCTTTTCGGCTTCAAAGATGGCACCGCCAATCTTCGAGCCGAAGAAACCAGCGCGGTGAACGAGCACGTCTGGGCTGACGCGAGCGACGGTGCAGCATGGATGGCCGGCGGCTCGTATCTCGTGAGCCGCAAGATTCGCATGACCATCGAAACGTGGGACCGCACGTCACTGCGGGAACAGGAGACGATCTTCGGGCGCACTAAGGGCGAAGGAGCGCCGTTGAGCGGAGGCGGCGAGTTCACCGAACCAGACTTCTCCCAAACCGGTCGAGATGACGAGCCTCTCATTCACGACAACTCGCACATGAAGCTGGCGCACCCCGACACGCACGCCGGAGCGCAAATTCTGCGTCGAGGCTACAACTTTGTCGACGGCAATGACGAGCTTGGGCGTCTCAACGCCGGACTCTTCTTCATCAGCTTCCAGCGCGATCCGAGGAGTCAGTTCGTTCCGATTCAGCTGGCGCTGTCACGCAATGACCTGATGAATGAATATGTTCGCTACGTCGGCTCTGCGATCTTTGCCGTTCCGCCAGGGACCAGCCCGTCGAGCTTTGTCGGTGCCGGGCTGTTCGATCTGGACTAACTACCCGCAGGCGTCACAGTGTAGTTAGCCGTGTAGCCCTCATCAGTTTGAGCGACGACAACGACGACTCCCCACGAGTCGTTCGAGAACACGACTGTTCCGACCCCATCCGCGCCGCTTGCCTGCGCTTGCGACTCAAAACCGGCATCCGCAAACTGGGTCTCGATCGCGGAAAGCGGTGACTCTGCGCCGGCGGCGATGGTCACGTTGTAGGCGCGGCTTTCACTCTCGCCAATTCCCAACCCGAACTCGACAGTTCCCGAAATCAGGGGTACTTCGCTCGGAAAGCCGGAGGGGATTTCGGTGCCGCCGAGATCAACTTGACCGCCAGTCGCCTGCTCGACGATCCCGCCAAGCGGATTATCCCCGAAGCACCCCGAAAGCGCGGGCACCATCGTGAGGGCAAGAACGAGGGCGATGCTTGAGCTTGTACGGCGACGTGAGCTAATCATGACTACTCCACAACAGTTTTAGATGGCGGCAATGGTGCCGTTAACGAGCGATGCGGCCCCGATCAATATGACCGTGACCGCATCGTACTCCGCGACTGTGAAGGGCTCAATACGGCCCTTCCAGTAATGAGGTTAGGCGTTCTGCTTCTTCAAGCGCGACGTAAGACGTGCACGCGCATTGCTGTCGAGTTCGACCTTGCGAATGCGCACGAACTCAGGAGTTACCTCAACGCACTCGTCTTCGCGAGCGAACTCGAGGCACTCTTCCAAGGTGAGCTTGCGCGAAGGAGTCATACGCTCGAACGAGTCCGAGGTCGACTGGCGCATGTTGGTGAGCTGCTTTTCCTTGGTGATGTTGACATCCATGTCGTCGGCGCGCGAGTTCTCGCCAACAACCATGCCTTCGTAAACCTCCTGCGTGGGCTCAACGAAGAACGACATGCGCTCCTGCAAGGCAACCATCGCGAACGGAGTAGCAACACCGGCACGATCGGCAACAATCGAACCGTTGACGCGCGTGACGATCTCGCCAGCCCACGGCTCGTAGCCGTGCGACACCGCGTTGGCGATACCAGCACCACGAGTGATGGTCATGAACTCGGTACGGAAACCGATGAGTCCACGCGAGGGGACAATGAATTCCATGCGCACCCAGCCAGTGCCGTGGTTGCTCATGCCATCCATGCGGCCCTTACGAGCGGCCAGAAGCTGAGTGATCGCACCAAGGTATTCCTCAGGTGCATCGATCGTGAGGTGCTCGAAAGGCTCGTGAACCTTGCCGTCGATCTTCTTGATAACTACCTGCGGCTTACCCACGGTGAGTTCGAAGCCTTCGCGACGCATCTGCTCAACGAGGATAGCGAGAGCAAGCTCTCCACGGCCCTGAACTTCCCAAGCGTCCGGGCGTCCAATGTCAACGAGCTTGAGTGAAACGTTACCGACGAGCTCGCGGTCGAGACGGTCCTTGACCATCCGAGCGGTGAGCTTGTGGCCCTTGACCTTGCCGATGATCGGCGAGGTGTTGGTTCCGATGGTCATCGAGATAGCCGGGTCGTCAACCGTGATGGTCGGCAACGGGCGAACGTCGTTGGGGTCACAGAGGGTTTCACCGATGAAAATGTCCTCGAAGCCGGCAACAGCGACGATATCGCCGGGGCCCGCGCTTTCGGCCGGGTACCGGTCGAGAGCCTTCGTGATCATGAGCTCGGTCACGCGAACGTTCGCCTGCGTGCCATCGTGCTTGACCCAAGCAACGGTCTGGCCCTTCTTGATCGTGCCGTTGAAGACGCGAAGAAGAGCAAGACGGCCAAGGAACGGCGAGGAGTCGAGGTTCGTGACCCACGCCTGAAGGGGGTGCTCGTCGTCGTACGAGGGAGCAGGAACGTGCTTGAGGATCGCATCGAACAACGGCTCGAGGTCTTCGTTGTCCGGCAGCGAACCGTTCTCAGGCTTGTTCCAGCTTGCAGCGCCGGCTCGGCCCGAAGCGAAAACAACAGGAACGTCAAGAATGGCGTCCAAGTCGAGATCGGGAACGTCATCCGCCATGTCGCTGGCGAGACCCAAGAGAAGGTCCTGGCTCTCAGCAACAACCTCGTCGATGCGAGCATCGGGGCGGTCGGTCTTATTGACCAAGAGGATGACAGGCAGCTTGGCCTCGAGTGCCTTACGGAGCACGAAGCGAGTCTGCGGAAGCGGGCCTTCGCTGGCGTCAACGAGCAGTACAACGCCGTCAACCATGCTGAGTCCACGCTCAACCTCGCCACCGAAGTCGGCGTGGCCAGGGGTGTCAATCACGTTGATCGTGATGGGACCGTCAGTGGCGTACTTGCCGTTGTAGGAGATGGCGGTGTTCTTCGCGAGAATCGTAATTCCCTTTTCGCGCTCGAGCTCGTTCGAGTCCATTGCGCGCTCTTCGAGGTGCGCGTGCGCTTCGAAGGAGTTCGTCTGGCGAAGCATCGCGTCAACGAGCGTCGTCTTTCCGTGGTCAACGTGGGCAACGATTGCTACGTTGCGCAAGTCGCTGCGAGTGGCCATAGCCATAGCAATATTCCTTAATTCATTGGAGGCTGTGCGGTCTTTCACCGCAGTCGCTGCGCAGAAAGTTTCGGCAGCAGATCGGAGGCCTGATGCCACCGGGTAAAGATCTTGGGAGGGCGCAGAAGATCGTTCAGAGTATCCTGCTCCAACAGTTTACCCTGTTTGACAAGATTTATCGCCGAAAGCAGGTTCCGAGCGCGTGAGCCTAGGGCTTCCACTCCCATACATTCCACCAAACGCCCGGGCTGAGCGAAGAAATGGAGACATTCGACACGCGGTTTTGATCGATGGCGACAGTGACCGGATGCTGGAATAACGGCATCCCGTACGCAGCCTCCCAGAGGGCAGAATCTGCGTCGATCAGCAGGTCAATACGCGCATCCGAATCGATCTCGACCGATTGGGCATCCGCAAGAAGAGCATCGACAGCGGAATCAGCAAAGTAATTGAGATTCGCGTAGCCCTCGGAACCGAACACCTCCGCGGCGAGTCCAATGCCGGGACGCGCTTCTTGCCAGCTAAACAGTGCCGCATCGTAAGCGCCCTCGGAACCAAGCACCGCCTGCCAGTCTTCCGAAGAACAATCTTTCACCGCGAAACCAGCGGTAGCAGCGGAAGCACTAATCACCTCAAACTCAGTGCGGCGCTTTTCGTCTTCCGCGTCAAACAGCACGCAGACCGCAGGCTTGCTCACACCGGCATCGGCCAACAACTGCTTGGCACCCTCGATGTCGACCTCGCCGTAAGCGTCAGAACCATTCTTTGCTCGCGCTTCGCTGTATCCCGGTGAATTTGGCGCAAACAGGAACGAGTCTCGCACCGTGGCGCGCGGCTGCACCTCAGCCAGCGCCGCCGCGGCGATCTCAGCACGCGGAATCGTCTTAAGGAACGCCTGGCGCACGAGAGCATCATCGAACGCACCACTTTGCGACTGCGCGAACTGCAAGTCGAGGTGCTCGAAACTGTCAGTCGTGCCTTCCAAGATGGTGACATCCATGATTTCAAGCGCATCGCGCACGTCAGTGTTCATCGTCGGCTTTGCGATCTGAACAGAGCCAACAAGCAATGCCTGGGCCTGAGCAAGCGGGTCGCCCATGAAGCGGACAGTAATCTCTTGCACCGTTGGCTGACGCGACCCCGCGTACTCCGGGTTCGCCCGCAACGTCACGTACTGGTTCGCCACGAACTCCGAGATCACGTAAGGCCCGTTTGAGACGACGAGAATCTCGTTCGCCGGCATTCCCTGGAAATTGAAGACCGTGTTCCAGGTGCGCGCGATCGCGGCAAGATCCTTGTCGTTGCCTTCCATGATGGCGGTAAAAATGCGCTCCTTAGCCGTTAGAGCATCATCATTAGCAAAGGCCATCTCGCCGACAACATGAGCCGGCTTGGCGAAGGAATTCGCCGAGAAGAACGCGGTCTCCCATGAGACAATCGGCTCGTCAAAAACGAGCGTGAGCGACATGCGGTCGTTGCTCATCTGAGGCAATTCAGTTACGAGCGAGAGGCCTGCGTCGTCGAGTCCACTGCTGTCGAAGAGGATGCGGGAGTCGCTGCGGTCGAGAGGCGCTCCCGTATCGGGATCCACCGTGCTTGCTGCATCCGCGTCTGGGGTATTCAGCGCTCCGGAAACTGCTGCCCACTCAAGGAGGAGATCGACGGCATCCACAGCGGTGCCATCTGACCAGCGAACCCCGTCTGCAACGGTGTAAGTGACGGCGAGAGGATCGTCGGAGACCTTCTCAAATCGACCAAAAGACTCGTCCCGAACAAGCTCTGATTTGTCGTTGAAGTACGTAAATCCAGTATGCGTCGCGTAGGCAACACTCGAGTTAGTTTCCGAAGAGCCGTAGGCGGTGGCGGGGTTGCCCGAGGTATAGGGCTGGCTCACGGCTACCGTGAGCTCGGAGCCATCAATCGTGACCGATTGCTGGGGAACACACGCGCTGAGGGTGAGTGCTGCTCCGACAGCGACGGCAATAGCCGTCGCGATTCTGGTGGCGCCCACTGAACCTCCTGCACACGATCACTCAGCGCGCGGTGGCACGCTGCGTGACGATTCTAGGCGAGAAGGGCCGCCCCTTGCGGAACGGCCCTTCTCGACGGGGAGCCTAGGCTCCCAGAGTGATGTTTGCTCCGGGGATTGCTTCGAGCAGTTCCCGCGTATACGGGTTGCTCGAGTTCTCGAAGACTTCGTCGGTAGTCGCTGCCTCAACGATGCGACCGCCCTGCATGACGCACACGTTGTCTGCCACCAAACGGACGACCGCGAGGTCGTGGGTGATGAACAGGTACGTGAGGTCGAGCTCAGTCTGCAGTTCGGTGAGCAAGTTCAGCACTTGCCCCTGCACGAGCACGTCAAGAGCAGACACCGCTTCGTCAAGCACAAGCACTTCTGGCTTGAGCGCAAGCGCACGGGCGATTGCCACGCGTTGACGCTGACCGCCCGAGAGCTCACCGGGGTAACGGTGACGGGTGGCCTGCGGAAGCGACACTTGATCGAGCAATTCGCTCACACGGTCGAAACGTTCTCTCGCAGTTCCCACATTATGGGCGAGGAGCGGCTCGGCAATTGTATTACCCACGCTGTATTGCGGGTCAAGTGAACCGTACGGGTCTTGGAAGACCGGCTGTACACGGCGACGGAACTTGAGGAGCTCTTGCCCCTTGATGCCGGCGAGGTCCACACCATCGAACTCGATGGTTCCGCTTGTCAGCGACTCAAGCTGAAGGATCAGCTTGGCCACCGTCGACTTGCCCGAACCAGATTCCCCGACTAGCGCGGTGGTCGTGCCCTTCTTGACGCCGAACGAAATATCGTTGACAGCAAGAAGCTTGTCTTTGCGGAAGCCCTGCTTGCGGATCTCGTAGACCTTGGTGATGTTGCTCACCTTGATCAGATCCTTGCTTGCCGCGGCCTCGCGACTTGCCGCACGAGCGATCAGAGCATCGTCGAGCGATCCCTGACCAAAGATGTGCAGGTCTTCTCCCGCTCCTGATGCCGCAGACTTCTTTGACTGAATACGACGCGACGCCAAGCTCGGAGCCGCAGCGACCAGCCGCTGAGTGTACGGATGCTGCGGGTCTTCGAGAATCGCACGGGACGGTCCGGACTCGACAACCTTGCCCTTGTACATCACAACGAGCTGCTCAGCTCGTTCTGCGGCCAGGCCGAGGTCGTGAGTGATGAACAGCACCGAAGTGCCGTAGTCCCGCGTCAGCGTCTGGAGGTGGTCCAGAATCTGGCGCTGCACTGTAACGTCGAGCGCCGAAGTGGGCTCGTCGGCGATCAGCAATTTCGGGCGAGCCGAAAGACCGATGCCGATGAGGACTCGTTGACGCATACCGCCGGAAAACTGATGCGGGAACTGCTTGAGGCGTTCGGCAGCATCGCTGAGCCCTGCCTCTTTCAATACCTCAATCGTGCGTTGGCGTGCTTCTTTGCCTTGCGCGATTCCATTGGCCTTGATCGCTTCTTCAACCTGGAAGCCGATGCTCCAAACCGGGTTGAGGTTCGACATTGGATCCTGAGGAACGTAGCCAATCTGGCTTCCCCGCACCGCAGCGAACTGCGTGTCCGAGAAAGTGGTCAGATCTTGACCTTCGAATTCAATTGAACCGCCGAGCACTTTTCCGGTGCCGGGAAGCAGGCCAATTACAGCCTGCGCGGTGGTCGACTTGCCCGAACCTGACTCGCCGACGATCGCGAGCGATTGCCCTTGATAGAGGGTGAGATCGACGCCGCGCACAGCGGGAACAACGCCCCTCTGCGTTTCAAAGCCGACTTCGAGGTTACGGATTTTGAGCAGGGGCGTTTCTTCGCCCGAGGGTGATGATGTCACGGCAACTGTTTCTGGATTGGTCATCGGCGTGCTCTCGCTTCCGGGTCAAGGGCATCGCGTACTACGTCGCCGAACATCAGGAAGGCAAGAACCGTAATCGACAGTGCTGCAGAAGGCAGCAGCAGCGTTTGCGGGTGAGTTCGAATAGACACTCGAGCCTGGTTGATGTCGTTTCCCCAGGACATGACCGTCGAAGGCAGGCCAATACCGAGGAAGCCAAGAGTCGCTTCAGCAACGATGAAGATACCGAGCGACACTGTGGCGATCACGATAACGGGAGCGATCGCATTGGGGATGACGTGGCGAAGCAGCGTCTTGAAACGCGAAACTCCCAGCGCCGCGGATGCGGTCACGTAGTCAGAGTTGCGAGCGGAAAGAACGGAACCGCGCATGATTCTCGCGATCTGGGGCCAAGCGAACAGCGCCAGAACGAAGGAGACGCTCATAGCATCGCGAACAGGGATTACCGAGATGACGACGATAGCGCCAAGCACGGTCGGAATGGCGAAGAAGACGTCACCAATTCGCGAGACGAACGAGTCGAGAATCCCGCCATAGAAGCCAGCGAGTGCTCCGATGATTCCACCGAATAGCGTCACCATGATGGTCGTGAGAAGTCCGATTGTGACGGATGCCTGGGTGCCGAAAATAATTCGGGAGTAGACATCACAACCCTGCCGGTTGAAACCGAACGGGTGGCCAGCTTCCGGATCTCCATTGCTGAACTTCAAGTAGCACTCGGTGGGGCTATACGTCGCGAAGAGTCCCGGGAACGCGGCGATGATCACGATGATGAAGATCAGGACCGATGAAATCCAAAACATTGGACGACGACGCATTGATTCCCACGCGTCTGTCCAAGTGCTGCGGGCCTTACCCGTCTCGTCGAGCTGATCGATCTCCGCTACTGGTGTGTCCTCGATGGAGGCGATGTAGTGATCTTGGCCCGGCCGCTGACGGCCAGTGTCTTTACTTGGCATAACGAATCCTTGGGTCGAGCGCGGCGTATAGAAGGTCGACGAGCAAGTTGGCGAGCACGAAGATGATGACCATCACCGCGACGAATGAGACGACTGTGGGGCCTTCTCCCAACGTGATTGCTCGGTAGACGGTTCCACCGACACCGTTGATGTTGAAGATTCCCTCGGTGACGATCGCGCCGACCATGAGCGAGCCGATATCGACACCCAGGTAGGTCACTACCGGTACGAGCGAGTTGCGCAGGACGTGCACGGTGACAACTCGACGCCGAGATAGCCCCTTGGCCGTTGCTGTACGTACGAAATCTGCACCGAGGTTGTCGGCAACGCTGGCACGAGTCAATCGCACAATGTATGCGAATGAGACTGACGCCAGCACGATTGCCGGCATGATGAGTTCATTCCACGGAGCGTCGCCGCTTACCGTGGTTCGAGCCCAACCGAGCTGGATACCGAAGACGAGTTGTAGGACGAAACCGACGACGAAGGTCGGCACTGAAATCAGCAAGAGGCTAATCACGAGTGCGGAGGCGTCAAACAGCTTTCCTTTGCGCAGGCCAGCGATGAGGCCGACAACGATGCCGAAGACCGCTTCGATCGCAAGCGCAAGCATCGCCAGTCGCGCGGTGATGGGGAACGCCTGCTGCATGACGTCGATAACGGGGCGGCCAGAGAAGGTCGTGCCGAAATCGCCTTGGAACAGTCCGCCAATGTAGAGCAGGTACTGGACGATGAACGGCTTGTCGAGGTTGTACTCAGCTCGAATCGCTTCGATAACGCCGGGAGCCGGAGGGTGATCGCCGTAGAGGGCGGCAATGGGATCACCGGGAACGGCGAACACCATGAAGTAGATCAAGAAGGTCGCGCCGAAAAACACCGGGATCATCTGGAGGAAACGCTTGCCTGCGTACCAAAGCATCAGATTGTTCCCTCGATGGAACGGATAAACATAGGAATCACAATCGCTGAATGGGGGTACTCAGTGTAATGCCCGGGGCCTTGGAAAGCCCCGGGCATCACACATTGAGAGTGGAAACTGGGTAAAGCTAAGAGCTAATTAGCCCTTGGTTACCTCGTTGTACAGCGGGACGGAGTCCCAACCGAATACAACGTTGTCAACGGAGTCTGAGTAGACGCCGGTAACGTTCGAGTACCACAGCGGGATCGAAGGAAGGTCGACCAGGAGGATTTCCTGAGCTTCCTGGTACTTCGCCGTTGCCTCTTCTACGGACGATGCGCTTGCACCATCTGCGAGGACCTTCTCGAACTCGGGGCTCGAGTAGCCTTCCTTGTTCGAGCCAGCGCCATCAACGTAGAGCGGGCCGAGGAAGTTGTACAGCGACGGGTAGTCAGCTTGCCATCCAGCACGCGTTGCACCGGTGAGCGCGTTAGCGTCACGGTCGTTGAGCGCGTCCTTGAACGTGGGGTATGCCTTGCCGACTGCTTCAATGCCGAGCGTGTTGCTGATGCTGTTAGCTACAGCGTCAACCCATGCCTGGTGTCCACCATCTGCGTTGTACGCGAGGTCGAATACGGTGTCGCCGTAAGGAGCAATAGCGTCAGCTTCTGCCCACAGCTTCTTTGCCTCGTCGGGGTTGAAGTCAAGAACTTCAGCTCCAGCAAGGTTGTCCGAGTGACCAGCAATTACCGGCGAGGTGAAGTCGGTCGCAGGAGTACGGGTGCCCTGGAAGATGACGTCCGTGATTTCCTTGCGGTCGATCGACATGGAGATAGCCGCACGACGCAGCTTGCCCTCTTCGCCCGACCAGTGGTCGAGGTAGTAAGGCATGTTGAACGCCTGGAAGATTGCAGCAGGCTGGTTTACCGAACGCCCCGGGAAGTCCGACTCGTAGGTTTCGAATGCCGAGTCAGGGACAGCGTCGAGGATGTCGAGGTTGCCACCGAGAGCGTCGGCGTATGCAGCGTCCTGGCTGGTGTAGAAGATGATCGAGACGCCGCCGTTGACGGGCTTACGAACACCGTCGTAGTCAGGGTTCGTGACGAGGTCGATCTGTACGTCATGCTTCCAGGCACCTTCACCATCGAGCATGTACGGACCGTTACCGATCGGGTTCTCACCGAAAGCGTCGAGGTTTTCCCAAGCAGCTTCGGGCAACGGCATGAATGCCGAGTAACCGAGACGCAGCGGGAAGTCAGCCTCTGGGTTGATCAGGGCGACGGTGAACTCGGTGTCGCTAACGACCTGGAGGCCGCTGAGCTCTGAGTCTTCGTCGTAGCTGAAGCCCTCAATGTTGTCGAAGAAGTACGAGGAGCTCTGTGCGTTACTGGCGAGAGCACCGTACTGCCATGCCTTGACGAAGGAGTCGGAGGTTACGGGCTCGTCGTTGGTGAACTTCCAACCATCGTTGAGCGTAACGGTCCAGTTCTGGCCGTCTTCGGATTCGATCGACTTGGCGACCTCGTTGACTACGTCGCCGTCGGCGGTGTAGGAGACGAGACCGGCGAACATCGAAGTGATGACCTTGCCGCCACCGGTTTCGGTGGTGTTTGTAGGGATGAGCAGCTGCTGTGGCTCGCTACCGTTTGTTGTAATGATCGCAGCGGTGTCGCCCTCAGCGGGCTCCTCGCTTGTCGAGCAACCCGTAAGCACGAGTGCCGATGCTGACAACAGCGCAACGGCGCTGAAGCCTATGCGTGATCTTTTCAAAGTTTCCTCCTGTGCAGATTTTGCTAACGGCACGGAATTTGTGACGCCGCGCCGCGCTTGATAGTTCACACCCTAAACGGGGTGCTGCCCCGAACAAAATGGTACGGGCAAACGTTACACACTGGTAACGCCCGTGATGATTATGTGCGTAGATTGCAGTTTTTGCGCGCTACTGTCCACCGATACACAGAATTGCTGCGCATTCCTGTCACGACTTGCGCTCAGCGTGGTGAGTTAACATCGTTCTATGGCTGAGACAACCAGTGCACTCACCCGCGAAAACCGGGTACTCATCTTCGATGGAGATTGCGCGTTCTGCAGCCTGTGGGTCGATCGGCTGAAAGCGTTTTTGCCCTACTTTCCGCCGGCCACTCCATGGCAATGGATCAATCTAGACGACTACGCGCTCACTCAAGACGACGTCGAAAAAGCCGCGTGGTTCGTGACGGAAAGTCGACAGTTCGCTGGCCACATGGCCTTCTCCGCCCTCCTCAGGAGCCAACCAAGCATCGGATGGCGCTTCCTCGGTCACCTTGTTGCCACCGAGCCGTTCAGCAGCCTTGCCGCCCTCGGCTACGCCTTTATTTCGAAGAACCGTCACCGTTTGCCCGGCGGTACCCCGGCCTGTGCCGTGCGCCCAGCGGAATGACAAGCACTCTCCCTCCCGCGGTGCCGCGGGGCAGACTCTGGGCAGAAATCTCGATCGTACTTGCTCTGTCGCTGGGAGCATCCGCGGTGTATTCCGTCGTTTCGATCACGGAGCGGCTCACTCGCGATGTTCCGCTGTCTGAGCAAACGGCAACGATCAATCGATCGCTCAGCGTTCGCCCCAACTTTGATCTCGTCTATCAGCTGCTCGGTATCACTTTTGACCTCGCGCCCGTCGCGCTCGTCATCTTCCTGCTGTGGAAAACTACTCGACCGCGCCTTGGCAGGTTGGGCATCGATTTCACTCGCCCGGGCCGCGACACCCTCAACGGAGTCGCGCTTGCTCTCATCATCGGTGTGCCAGGAATCGGCCTGTATCTCGTAGGTCGCAGCTTCGGATTCACAGTTCCCGTCAATGCTTCAGGACTCACCGAATACTGGTGGGTCGTCCCGGTTTTGTTATTCTCAGCGCTGCGCGCCGGTCTCACAGAAGAGATCATCGTGATCGGCTATCTCTACGCGCGCTTGGGAGATCTGGGCTGGGGCCGCTGGCACATCATTATCTCCACCGCCATCCTGCGCGGCTCATATCACCTTTATCAGGGCGTCGGCGCCTTCGTCGGCAACATCGCGATGGGAGTCTTGTTTGGCTGGTTGTACACCCGACACGGGCGAGTGCTGCCACTCGTCATCGCCCACACTCTGATTGATGCCGTTGTCTTCGTTGGCTACCGCTGGGCGGCAGCTACTTACCCCGAACTCTTCGGTGTGGCTCAGTAGCAGCATTCCACAATCCTCAACGAGCGCTACCCAGCGTCGGTCGCAAGGCGTAATGTGTTTCGCATGTCGCCAGATATCGCCGTAGAAACAGTCTCGAGCCGAGTCGTGGCCGGAATAGATTTTTCCACGACCATGGCGACCCTTCCCCAAGACATGTCCGCCTCTATCGAGCAACTTTTTGAGGCGGTCAGTACATCACCGATGACAGCGGCAGGTCCCGTGATCGCCGTCTACACCGACGAGATGCGCCTGGACCGCCCATGGAATTGCGAAGTGTGCATGCCGGTAGAAAATGTCGTCGCCGAGCATCCGCCCCTGCGCACCCACGAATTACCGGGCGGGCTCGTCGCCACCATCACACACGCTGGTGCCTATGACGGCCTCAAAGCGACCTACAACAGTGTTTTTGAGTGGTTCACGCAGCATGGGCACACCTACGCGGGGCCTCCGCGCGAAATCTACCTCAACGGCCCTCACGAAGTACCTGAGGAGCAATTACGAACTCGCCTTGAGTTTCCTGTCATTCTCAGTGACAGGTAGCACTTCCTCGCTCAGCGGCGCCCCTGCTTCGCTGTCTCGCCGACTCGCTACGAGCAGTTCGGGCGACAGGAGCGCTGAGTGAGCGCGTCCACAAGCACCTTGCCGAGATCCTCCGGCACCGCAGCAGAGTAGGCCGCTCCTCCGGTTGACTGAGCGATTTCTGTCATCGACTTGAGATCGGTATCTGGACCAAAACCGATCAAGATCACCGGAACGGGCTGGGTCGGGTCCTCAATTGCCTTCAAGTTCTTCAACAGCGTCTTGAGATCGATGCCGTTGTCATCCTCGTTGTAGCCGTCAGTGATGAGAAGAACAGAGTTGATCTTTGACGGATCATAGTCTTCCTTCACACGCTTCACCGCGGCCAAGATCGTGTCATACAGTCCCGTGTAGCCGTACACTCGCTCGGGAAGCGACGCAACAACCCCGTTGATTTGCTTCACGTGAGCGGGGTCAGACAATGGAGCTATCGGCGAAAGGTCTTCCCAATCCTGAGTACCGACACGGTTCTGCGAGAACACCCACACCCCCAATTCGGCTTCGCCTGAGAACTTCGACAGTGCTTCTCCAGCGGCAAGCTGGAAAACATCGATTCGACGCAGACCATTGTTGGCGGGATCGAGCATGGAGCCCGAGACATCGATCACCACGAGAAGTCGCGACCGCAGAGTCAGCACACTCCACGCGCGCAGAATCTCGATCTGCACTACGGCATCCACGGTTGGCTCAGCCTGAGCGGCAGTTTCGGGGACGCCGGCCACTCGCAGCGTGCCGCCGCCGTCAGCATCGCGGAATCCCTCTTGAGCCAAAACCGAGGCGTCCGAGCGAGCAGCGGTAGCCAAAGAGGCAAGAACTTCTCTCGGAGCCCCTGCAGAGCTTGGTTCGGTGGATGCTGCTGAAGCATTCGTGCCCGAGCCGGCGGTCGGCGACTGCTGAGTGTCGCCCAGCAGCTCCACGAAGGGATAATCGAGCTCAACAACCCCGTCAGACGGGTACAGCGCGATCATCGGCGAACCAGATGACGACGCGTTGTGAGCAACAATCTCCCGCTCGGTCGTCACGACGACCGTCGGCAGAGTCGCCTCAGCAACGAGTTCGAAGGCAGCCTCGGCTGACGCAGGAATCGTCTTTCCCATAGCGATCATGGCGCCCGCGAATTGACGAGGGTCTGTAGCGGAGGACACCGACTTCAATTGAGCGAGACCCGCGAGACTGGCGGCGGACGACTCAGGGTCAGGCAAAAGCGTGCCAACGGTGCCCGACAGCAATCCGGCCCAAGAGATAGGAGTATCGGAGAGCCCTGCTACTTGCGACGCGGTAGTCGCCAGGACGACCGGGGTGCTGGCGATGTAGTCGCTGATCTCAAACTCGGGCGCGGTACGGCCGAGGGACGTCGCTGTTGAAGCAACTCGCTCCAGCCAAGCGCTTGAATCGGGAACCCAGGCATCCAAGTCGCCGCCCACTCCAGACGCAAATAGTGCGGCTGCGTCGGCTGACACCATTGGGCGGATCTCGGTCGCCGTGCAGTTTCCATCCGCCTCGTCAAAATCCGCCGCAATGGATGTCAGAGCGGGAGCAATCGACGGGTCGGCCGCGACGACAACGGTTCGCACCTCAGAGCAACCACCGGCAAGCGGAGCAACCACGTTGGCCACCCATGAAACGGCGCCGAACTGAACACCCGCTACCGCCACTGCGGTAATAGCCACGAGCGCAATGGGCAGCGCCCACCAGCGCTTCTTCCACCGGTCCCAGAAGGACTTGCGGTGTCGATGTCGGCGGGTGCTCACGGGGTCTCCAGTCGGTGGAGTAACGTTTCGCGGTCGTCGGGTCGACCAAGTACGCCCCCCATCAGAGGGACACTACAACAAGAGTCAGGTCAATATCCAGAGAATCTGAACAATTTTTCGGACTCGGGGCAATAAGCCCAGTCGCCTGCTGGTGTCCCTCTTTCTGCGGACATGACGATGGCGCGCGCCAAATCGAACTGGATCGACTCAGCGCGCGCCATTCACCGCGAGAAAAGTAGCGTGCTCGTCTACTTCTTTAGTGAGCAAACGCCTCGATCGGAGGGCACGAGCACACCAGATTGCGGTCACCGTACGCGTTGTCAACGCGACGCACAGGCGGCCAGTATTTGCCCGAGACGAGCGACGTGAGCGGGTACACCGCTTGCTCACGCGAGTACGCGTGAGGCCAGTCACTCGTCACGGCAGACTGCGCGGTGTGCGGCGCGTTGATGAGTGGGTTGTCGTCGGCGGGCCACGTTCCGGCCGCCACGGCATCCGCCTCGTCCTTGATCGCAATCATCGCGTCGATGAAGCGATCAAGCTCAGCGAGGTCTTCACTCTCGGTCGGCTCAACCATGAGCGTGCCCGCTACCGGGAAAGACATAGTCGGAGCGTGGAAACCGTAATCGATGAGACGCTTCGCGACATCGTTATTGTCGATGCCGGTCGCTTCCTTGAGCGGACGCAGGTCAAGAATGCACTCGTGAGCGACCAAGCCGTTGTCTCCCGCGTAGAGCACCGGATAGTGCTCGCGCAGACGAACAGCGACATAGTTGGCAGCGAGCACAGCGGCACCGGTGGCAGCCTTGAGGCCGGCCGATCCCATCATGCGCACGTACGCCCACGTAATCGGCAGAATGCTCGGGCTTCCGTAGGGTGCAGCACTGACCGCTCCCCCGCCGTGAACATACGGACCGGCTTCACCGGTCTGCATGTCGAAGGCCGGATGCTGCTGACTCTGTGCCATGGGGTGACCGGGCAAGAACGCAGCAAGGTGGGCTTTCGCAACCACCGGACCAACGCCGGGGCCGCCACCACCGTGAGGGATGCAGAAGGTCTTGTGCAGGTTGAGGTGGCTGACGTCGCCGCCAAAGTCACCGAACCGCGCATAACCGAGCAGCGCGTTGAGGTTGGCGCCGTCAACGTAGACCTGACCGCCAGCATCGTGAACGGCCTGCGTGATCTCACGCACTTCATGCTCGTAGACACCGTGAGTCGAGGGATACGTGATCATGAGGGCGGCAATCTCACTGGCGTGCTCGGCGATCTTGGCGCGCAAGTCACCGAGGTCAACGTTGCCGAGTTCGTCACAGGCAACGACGACGACGCGCATTCCGGCGAGCACGGCGCTGGCCGCGTTCGTGCCGTGCGCGCTCGAAGGGATAAGGCAGATCGTGCGGTCGAGGTCACCGTTGGCACGGTGGTAGCCACGAATCGCAAGCAGGCCCGCGAGTTCGCCCTGGCTGCCGGCGTTCGGCTGAAGCGAGGCAGTGTCGTACCCGGTGACCTCAGCCAGCCACGACTCCAAGTGCGAAATCATGACGAGGTAACCCGAGACGTCTTCGGCAGGAGCGAAGGGGTGGATGCCCGCAAACTCCGGCCAGCTCACGGCTTCCATTTCGGTCGCCGCGTTGAGCTTCATCGTGCACGAGCCCAACGGGATCATGCCCCGGTCGAGCGCGTAGTCCTTGTCAGCCAAGTACTTGAGGTAGCGCATCATGCTCGTCTCCGAGCGATGCGTGTTGAAGACCGGGTGCGTGAGGTACTGGCTCGTGCGGTTGAGGTCGGCAGGAATCGTGTCGTCTTCGCCCAAGTAGCTGAAGAAGCCTCCCTCCAGCCCAAAGGCCGTGGCGAGGTCGTTCTTCTGCGACGCGAAGATGCCCTCGTAGGGCTGCGTCGATACCTCGTCGAAGCTCAGACGAACGGTGTCAGCATCCACTACATAGAGAAGGATGTCGCTCTCGAGAGCCTTCGCTGCGATCGCGTGGGCCTGGCCCTTCTTCGTCACCGAAAGCGTGTCGAAGAAAGTGCTGTTCTCGACCGTGTAGCCCGCAGCAGTCAATCGCGCAGCGAACTGTGCGGTGTCATGGTGGATGCGCTGGGCGATCCGCTTGAGACCCTGCGGTCCGTGATACACGGCGTACATCGACGCCATGACCGCCAACAAAACCTGAGCGGTACAGATGTTGGAAGTCGCCTTCTCGCGGCGGATGTGCTGCTCACGAGCCTGCAGAGAAAGACGATAGGCGGCGTTGCCCGCCGCATCCTGAGATACGCCAACGAGGCGGCCAGGCAGCTGACGCTCGAGACCCTTGCGCACCGACATGTAGCCCGCGTGCGGACCGCCGAAGCCCATCGGAACGCCGAAACGCTGCGTTGTTCCCACTGCAACATCAGCACCGAGCTCGCCCGGCGACTTGAGAAGAGTGAGCGCCAGCAAATCGGCGGCAACAACAGCGAGTCCGCCGTGAGCCTTGACCGCGGCGATGACCGCGCTGGAATCCCAGACGAGCCCCGAAGCACCCGGGTACTGGATGAGCGCGCCGAAGCACGCCGGCAACTCAGGGTTCGCACCCAACGTGGCCAGGTCGAGCTCGACAAGCTCAATACCGAGAGCCTCCGCCCGGTTCTCTAGCAGGGCCTTGGTCTGCGGAAGAGTGTCGGCGTCGACGATAAAAACGTTCGAGTCCACTCGAGCAGCGCGGCGAGCAAGCAACATGCCCTCCACCGCAGACGTGCCCTCGTCGAGCATCGACGCGTTAGTTGTCTCCATGCCCGCCAGGTCAGCGACCATTGTCTGGAAGTTGATGAGCGCCTCGAGGCGACCCTGCGAGATTTCAGGCTGGTACGGCGTGTAGGCCGTGTACCAGCTCGGGTTCTCGAGCACGTTGCGCTTGATCACCGCGGGAGTGATCGTGTCGTAGTAGCCAAGCCCGATCATGCTGCGGCGAACCTTGTTCGCGCCAGCGAGCGCTCGCAGTTCGGCGAGCGCTTCACGCTCGGAAGCAGGAGCCGGGATCGTGGAGTTCACGACGGGAGTCTGGTGAATGGCGGGCGGTACCGCGGCATCCACGAGCGCTTCGACGCTGTCGTAGCCGACAGCAGCAAGCATGCTCGCTTGGGCTGCGGCATCCGTGCCGATGTGACGGTCGGCGAAAGTGCCGCTGATGATCGTGTTGGGCATTACTCGCCTGTCAGCGCGGTGTACTCGTCGAGGCTGAGCATCGACGGGAGTTCGGAGAATTCGATCTTCACGAGCCAGCCTTCACCGAAGGGGTCGCTGTTGACGAGCTCGGGGCTGTCAGCAACAGCGTCGTTAGATTCGACGACTGTTCCGGCAACGGGAGCAAAGAGTTCGCCCACCGATTTGGTGGACTCGATCTCGCCGACGATCTTGCCTTCAGTGACGGTGTCGCCAACCTTGGGGAGGTCAACGAAGACGATGTCGCCGAGCTTGCCAGCGGCAAAGTCGGTGATTCCCACGGTCGCGACGTTTCCGTCAACCAGCACCCACTCGTGCTCGGCGGTGTACTGCAGTTCGCTCTTCTCAGCCATGATCAGGCCTCTCTCTTGTAAAAGGGTAGGGAAACAACGGATGCAGCAATGCGACTGCCCCGCACATCAATGTGAAGCTCGGTGCCGACCTCGCTCACGTCGGGGTCGACGTAAGCCATCGCGATCGGGTGTCCCAAGGTGGGCGAAAGCGCACCCGAGGTAATGACGCCGACTTCTTTGTCACCGTGGAAGAGCGGGTAGTCAGCGCGACCAGCGCGACGACCTTCAGCTGAAAGACCCACCAGCACGCGGGCACCGGCATCCGGGCCCGCTTCGATTGCAGTGCGGCCCACGAAGTCGCCTTCCTTGCTGAGTGCGACGACGCGGCCAAGACCGGCCTGCACGGGGAAGGTCGAGAGGCTGAGCTCGTGACCGTACAGCGGCATGCCCGCTTCGAGGCGCAGAGTGTCGCGGCACGCGAGACCGGCAGGGACGAGACCGAGCGGGGAGCCGGCAACCGTGAGCGCTGCCCAGAGGGCGGCGGCGGCATCCACCTGAATGTACAGTTCGAAACCGTCTTCGCCCGTGTAGCCGGTGCGACCGATGATGAGGTCGGTTCCGTTGAAGGTCGCTGCCGTCTCGCGGTAATACTTGAGTTCGTCGAGGGGCGTTGCGAAGTCGCTGAGCCCGGCAGTCGCTTCAAGGATGGCGCGGGAGACCGGACCCTGAACCGCGATAAGCGCGTAGTCGTCGCTCTCGTCGGTGACGGTGACGTCGAATCCTTTGGCACGTTCGGCGAGCGCGGTCGCTGCCGCGAAGCGGTTGCCGGCGTTCGCCACAACCAAGAAGTGATCGTCAGCGAGGCGGTAGGTGACGAGGTCATCGATGATGCCGCCGGCCTCGTTGAGCAGCAGGCTGTACTTGGCCTGCGCGAGAGCGATACCCGAGAGCTTTCCCGCCAGCGCGAAGTCGAGGTAGGCACCGGCGTCAGCGCCGCGCACGTGAATCTCGGCCATATGCGAGATGTCGAAGATGCCGGCAGCGGTGCGCACAGCATGGTGCTCGGCGAGGTCGGAGCTGTACCGCACCGGCATCATCCAGCCGGCAAAGTCGGTAAAGGCAGCACCCAACTGTTCGTGGATGCTGTGCAACGGCGAGTACCTCACCGAAGCAGGTGACGAGTCAGCGGCTGACGCTGACGAAGGTGATTCATCGGACACGGAGTTCTCCTGCGCATGGGCTAGTGGATAGAACTCCCCCTCTGTGATGAGCCTGAGAGCTTCACGCACTACAAACTAGTGCGCTTTCACCGTCGGCGGAACCTCAGGGTGATGCGAGGTTCTCTTTCCAGAGTGGCCAGTGCGATGCGGTACATGAACCTGAGAGATTGGCGGGGAGGCTTGCTCCTTCGGTGCCGTGCGGAGCGATGTGCAACGAATGTTGATCAGCGCTATTGCCCGGCTCTCCCGCATTGCGTTGCGGCCCGATGTTCAGTTATTAGCTCAGCATAGCAATCCCGGGCGACTGCCGGTGTCTGGCTTTTCGCCGAAGCGCGAAACAGCACCTCAGGAATGAAGCGCAACGGGCCGCCAACACCCGGTAAGTCCGAGCGCTTAGAGCGTGGGCGAGTTAGAACAGCGCAGAACTCAGCAGCAGGCTCGTCTCGCTATTGACGACACCATCAACGTTTCGCATGCGCGCCAGCACGCGATCAAAGTTGCTGAGACTATCAGTGCGGATGTCCGCGACAAGGTCCCAGGCACCGTTCGTGGTGTGGAGCTCGTGGATTTCGGGCAAGCCACGAAGCTTGCGAATCACGGCATCCGTCGACCGGCCCTCGACCTCGATGAAGGAGATCGCCCGAATGAATGAGGGGTCGCGATCTTCACGGATCCTCACGGAGAACCCGAGCACAGTTCCGTCGCTTACGAGGCGATCGATCCGGCTTGTCACGGTGGCGCGAGTGACGTCGAGCCGACGCGCAAGGCTTGCGACTGACTCGCGCCCATCAGCCCGCAGAGCGGCGAGCAAGCGACGATCGAGGTCATCCAATTGAGGCATACGCAAAGTGTATAGCTAGACCATCAAATATGCTCATTCACTGGCACTAAATAGCGTCTAATGCGTGTTGTAGCTACATAGTGCACATTCGTAACGTGGGGAGAGCAATACCGCAACGAAAGGGGTGACCATGGTCAACTACGTAGACGTGAACAATATGAGCCGTTGGATTTCTGATACCGGAATCGAACCGATCATTATGGGCATCGTCGGCTACCTTGAGCAGGACTACGCCAAGTGGCCCCAATTCGACAAAAGCCCCCGCGTTGCCGCCCACTCAACAGAGGGTGTCATCGAACTCATGCCGACGAGCGATGGCGAAACGTATGCGTTTAAGTACGTCAACGGACATCCATCAAACCCCGCTCTCGGCTTCCAGACCGTGACCGCACTCGGCATGCTTGCTCGCGTCGACAACGGCTACCCCACCTTCCTCTCAGAGATGACGCTGCTCACAGCCCTGCGAACGGCAGCAACATCAGTCATGGCGGCTCGAGCGCTTGCTCGCCCCGACTCGAGCGTTCTTGCCCTCATCGGCACGGGAACACAGTCAGAGTTTCAAGCTCTCGGCTTCCGCGCCGGCCTTGGCATCACGAGCCTGCGTGTCTGGGACACCGACCCGGCGGCCCTCGACAAATTCATCCGCAACATCGAGCCCCTCGGCTTCGACATCATTCGCGCGAAGTCCGCGGCCGAGGCTGCTGCCGGTGCAGACATTGTCACGACCTGCACCGCAGATAAGAAGAACGCCACCATCCTCACGGCCGACATGATCGAGCCAGGAATGCACCTCAACGCCATCGGCGGCGACTGCCCAGGCAAGACCGAACTCGAAGCGTCGATCGTGCGTAACTCGACCGTCTTCGTGGAGTTCCCCGAACAAACTCGCATCGAGGGAGAGATCCAGCAGCTTGACGCAGACTCCCCCATCACGGAGCTGTGGCAAGTGCTTGAGGGCACGGCTACCGGTCGAAGCTCGGCTGAAGAAGTAACACTCTTCGACTCCGTCGGTTTCGCGATCGAAGACTTCTCGGCACTGCGCTACGTCTTCGATGCCGTCCGCGGCACCGACTACGCATCTGACCTTGACCTGATTGCTGATCCAGCCGACCCTAAGGATCTCTTCTCGCTCGTATCGCGGGTTCCCGCGCTGAGCGCTTAAGCCGTCAATGAGCGTTCAGGCACCCTCGGCTGCGGTACTCATTAGGCCACACCTGTTCACCCCGAACAGTCAGACTGCGGGCGACAACGCGTTCCAATCAACTGACCCCTCAAGAACTCCTGACGAAATAGCGCGCGCCGCTTTCGAGGAGTCAACGAAGGTAGCAGAGACGTTGCGCAACGCCGGTGTGAACATCCACGTGTTCGATGACACCGAGAGCTCGCGCCCCGACAGCGTGTTTCCGAACAACTGGTTCTCAACGCACAGTGGTGGTCGCGTCGCCGTATACCCGATGTACGCCCCCAACCGCCGCACGGAGCGTCGCACGGATGTCATCGAAATGCTGAAACATGACTTTCGAGTTCAGGATGTCGTCGACTACTCCGGTCTCGAACACGACGGCATTTACCTTGAAGGAACGGGCGCGATGGTCATCGACCACACCAATCGCGTGGCCTACGCGGCGGAGTCGCACCGGGCCAATCCGCTTGCACTTGAACGGTTCTGCGCCTCATTCGGCTACGAGCCAATGATGTTCGAAGCTTGCGATAGCCATGGTGTTCCGATCTATCACACGAACGTCATGATGTGTATCGCGACCGACTTCGCGATGATTGGATTGGATTTGATTGCCTCGGGCGATCGACGCATGGAGATCGCAGAGAGGCTGACTGAACCGGGTCGCACCCTTATCGATCTCACCGCCGACCAGATTGCTAACTTTGCCGGCAACGCATTGGAATTGAAGGGCTCACACGGCCGCCTCCTGGCACTCTCGACTCGCGCACTAGCAAGCCTCACGTCAGCTCAGCGCTCGGTCATCGAGTCCAGCTGCGAGATTGTGCCCCTAGACATTCCCACTATCGAACTCGCGGGCGGATCTGTGCGGTGCATGGTGGCGGGCATCCATTTGGATAGACGCTCCCGCATGGCGGCCGACGTTGCGGCGGGCGCCGCTGCTGCTGATGCCGCAGGAAGCGCAGAGACTCCGGCTGCGGCGCCGGGTGCTTAGCGCGCTCAGCAGGCAAACAAAACCATCAACGAAGGTGTGCGGCCGCCGGGTCCCGCCGGCGGCCGCACTGCCCAACTAACTGCAGTTCGGGCGGCAGTCGCGCTGGGATAGTGCGTCGAGCATCACGCTGCTCAGCTCGGTGGGGTTATTCGCCTGATAGGCGGTTCCCCCCGTAGCCTGAGCAATTTTGCGCATTGCTTCGACATCGGTGTCTGGCCCGATTCCGACAAGAACGACAGGCACAGGCTTGTCTTTGTCCTTCTCGATCATGGCCGAGAGCTTCTCAAGAAGCTGTTGCAACGAGATGCCATTGTCGTCTTCGTTGCGGCCGTCGGTAATGAGCAATACCGAGTTGACTTTCTCGGAGTTGTAGTCCTCGCGCACGTGAGTCACCGCAGCGAGCACAGAGTCATTGAGCCCGGTGTAGCCGTTAATGCGCGACGGGAGAGTGTCAATGATTGCTTGCAGGTTCTTGACGTGCTCCGGGTCATTCATTGAGCGGATGCCCGCGACGTCTTCCCAGTCCTCGGTGCCAACGCGCTCCTTAGAGAACAACCACATGCCGAGTTCATCGTCTTCAGAGAGGGTGCTGAATGCAGCTTCCGCCGAGTTCTGGAACATCTCGATACGGCGTTGGCCGTCCCAGGCGCGCTCGAGCATTGATCCAGACACATCGACCACGGTGAGGATGCGCGAACGCAGGTTGATCGCGTTCCAGTTGCGCAGGATGGCCTGAAGCTCGTCAGTATCCCCCACTTTCTTGGTCTTGACCGGCGCTGAAATGACACCGGAGGCGAGAATTTCGCCGCCGCCCGCGTTGTCGCGGAACCCTTCAGCCGTCAGCACCTGGTCGGAGCCACGCAGCAGGTCGGCGAACTCTTCGAGTAGCGATGCTCGCACAACTTCAGCCTCGGACAGCTCGGTCTGCTCTTCCTCCGTCATGCGCGAAAGCTCGAGCTCTGAAACTTCAGAATTGGAGACGAGCACGAAGGGGTAAGTCAGCGCTGCGGTTCCTTCAGCCGGGTAGAGGGCGACCATCGGGTCATCGGGGTTCGCGGCGTTGTGAGCGACAATGTCTCGCTCTGTCGCCAGCGCGACCATTCGCGAATCCGAAATCTGGAGTTCACTAAACGCTGCTTCAGTCGAATCCGGAATCGAACGCCCCAAGTTGATGAGCGCGCGGTCGAGTTCTTCGGGGGTGAGGTCAGACGCAAGCTGCGTGATCGTCGACAGCGCGATCATGCTTGCGGCGGATGCTTCTGGATCGGGAAGGAGGGTGCGGTAGCGGCCAGCGAGGATTGCTCCCCAACCGACCTCGGCTGCTTCGAACTCGGCAACTTTCACTGCCGGAGTCGCCAGCACGAGCGGGCTGGATGCCACGGAATCCCACTCTTGAACCTGTGGGATTTCACGCCCCAGGGAGGTCGCCGTGCTTTCAACGCGCTTGAGCCAGATGGGCGAATCCGGAATCCACGCATCAGCATCAGTCGATGTGCCGGATGCCAAGAGTGCTGCTGTATCGGCAGAGCGCTGCGTGACGATCTTGATGGAAAGGCATTGACCTACGTGTTCGGAGTTGTAGGCACTTGCCACGGTTTGAACGGTTGACGCAATTGACGGATCAGTAACCACAGACAGTTCGGTTGAGTTCGGGCAACCAAAAGTCTGAGCAACAAAATCGTCGAGTTTGTTTTGCGCAGCCAGCGCGACCATTGCACCGCCCCCTGCGAGGGAGAGCGTGAGCAGCGTGGCCAGCACGGGAGTGCTAATGCGGATGAAGAAGGATTTGAGCGTTCGGGAACGGTGACGAGGTCGGGACATGGGCGTGGGGCTCCATCAATCGTGGGTGCACGCGGTTTCGGGAGAACCGCATGTTTACCCCCTTTCGGGGGCAATACACAATACTGACACAATTTCGCATTATGGAATCGGTTCTATGCAGAAAATTCTCAGTTTCAGCGGCTGAATGCGCCAAAACTGCCGATCAAGAGCAGAATAACGGGGCCCAACGCAATATTGTTGCGCGAACGCGAGAGCGCTCTCACCGTCTTCGGTGACGTGGCCGCTAGAGCCTGACCTCGACCGCGACTGACTGTCCCGCAGTACCTCGTACCTTTTGGGCAAGGCGAATCGCTGTGTATTTCGCACCGTATTTAGCCTTAAGGGCGGCATCCATCGCCTCGAGCGTTTCTTCGTCGTCGCGAATCACAGCCGTCCCAGATACCGGCACCGCTCCCTCAGAGAGGTTTCCGCGCATGTCACACGGCGCGAGCTCAACGCGGGTGGTGTGGCGGATGCGCTTCACTTTGCCCGACGTTGGTGCCGTCGTGATGAGCAGCCGGTCTCCTTCCGCGACGACCCACACGGGCGTCGCCACGGCAATCCCGGATTTGCGAAATGTCGTAAGCGAGACATAGGTCTCGGCGGAAAGTTCGGAAAGATTCGAGGACGTCATGAGTCCATTATCCCGCCGTGGTTACGTCGTGAAATTGACGAGCTTATGGGTGCCGTCGCAAAACGGCTTTATCGCGGAGACCCCGCAGCGACATAGCGCGACCGTTTTGCGTGTTTGTTCTATCGGCTCACCGTCAGCGGAGCGCAAGTCAATCTCGCCGCGCACCAACAGAGGCCCATTAGTGCAGGCAACGATTTCGACTTCGTCATGACTCTCGGCTGGGTTCGCCATTATGCCCCCGTATTCGCGCTGGTGGCAGGCGCGGCCCGATTAGCGAGGCCAGCCTGGCTTGCACGCACAGCCGCGAAAGGAAAAGGCTTTCGCAACGACGAATTGTGCGACGTCCACGATTCGAGCATGTGTTGCCCCACCCAGTCATCCACGAGCAAACATGCGCTTGCTCCAAAGAAAATCTCACTCAGCAGGGCGGGCTGGCTCTCTGCCAGGCCGCCAGCAAGGTCGCGAGCTGCGATCTGCTCGTGAACGGCATCCGCTTTGACGTGCTCGTCAAAATATTCGGTGACTTTCTCATTGAACCCGAGTCGGCGGAAACCACGCGCATACAGCCCATTAGGCACTGAGGATGTCATCTCGAACGCGGCCAAGTGGCCGGCGATTGCGCCGCGCAGTCGCCGATTCATCCCGAACATCGAAATCATGTTGAAGGATGCCAGCGTTACAGCCGGGACGAAATTGACGTAAGTGCCATAGCGAGAGTCGAGTCCGAGGCCCCGCATCGACCGCGCAAAGAGTTCGGAGTGCATCCGATCCCGGCGACCACCACCGTACTCATCCGCCTGAATTTCGACGAGCGCCGCTTTTGCTCTGCCAGTGAGCCGCGGGATCGCCCACGAGTGTGGATCCGCTTCCTTGAGCGTGTAGATGGAACGCTGGACCATGAATTCGATGGCTTGCTCGTGGGTCAGACTCTTTGCAACGTGGCGAGAAAGGCTTGGGCCTGCATTCGGGTCAGGTGCTGTGAGAGCGAACAACGCTTGGGCAACATCTTCTGCGGTCGCGTTGGGAAGCTCCGGAACCGAAACCAGACGGCGAAGCTGGGCTTCGAAGGCACACTCGAGTTCGAGGCGGGCAGAGATAGTGTCCACATGCCATTCCCACAGATCACCGCTGTCGACAACTCCGCCGTAGTACAGACCATAGAGAAGATACAGCGCCAATTGCACATCATCATCGCGAACGAAATCTCGGCCGCTTTCGACCGCAGCGGTGACTTCGGCAGCGAGGCCAACAATCGTGTGCGGGGTTGCTTGACTGCGGAATGCATCGAGTAGAAGCCCGCTAATAGGACCGCGAGCCTCGATCTCTTCGTCATGCCAGTTCTCGCACAGAGTGGGCGAGGTGTGAGCGACTGAAGGCGACGTAGTCTGCGCGGGAGAGCTCTCCGTGGGGTTCATTATGACCTCTCCGATAATGACGAAGGATTCAGAGCGGACGCCCGAATCGCCCGCGCAGCTTCGCTAGTAAACTAATGTTGCCAAGCTCCGATCTTGAGGGTCAACGCAAAAGGCCAGCTCCCGAGTAGTTCTCAGTAAGCTCACCGTGGACGCTCAAACTCGACCAGTAATGGGCGGCGAAGCGCCTCGATGCATGCTCGCGGTGCCGCCCAAGCGGCCACCCCGACGCGGCTGCCGCTCAGAGTGCTATGTTGTTGCACGTCCCCACGGGAGCCCCAAGGCAAGGGCTGAGAGGAAGCTGACGCAGCTTCGACCGTCGAACCTACCGGGTAATGCCGGCAAAGGAAGCATGGTCTATGCCCTCGTCAGCCTCATCCTCACTCACCTCCGACTCGAACTCGGCGTCGCCAGCAGAGTTGCCATCGAAACCACCTGCGCGCAGCACTGGAAAACCAACGCCTCCACTCGGCACTCGTCGCGCCGTGCGTGGTGGGATCTTCGGAAACTATGTCGACCAGTTCGACATCTTCTTGCCGGTCATCGCTCTAGCGCCAGCATCCGCGCAACTCTTTGGTTCAGACAACCTCGTCGCCAATGCTGGGCTGATCTTTGTCGCGACGCTGCTGGGGCGCCCCGTCGGCGCCGCGATCTTTGGCGCGATTTCAGACCGAATTGGACGCACAGCGACCACCAAAGTTGCGCTGCTCGGTGTTGCCCTCACGACGCTGTTGATCGCGCTCGTTCCCGACCACACGGTGATTGGCGGCGGCACTTTGGCGGCAATTCTGCTGCTGCGCTTCGTAGGCGGGATCTTCCTGGGCGGCGAATACACCTCCGCGATCCCGCTCGCGATGGAATGGTCGCGGCCCGAACGGCGCGGCCTCGTCAGCGGCCTCATCATGTGGATGTCGCCGTGGGCCAACGCATCGATCGCGGGCATGGTGTTCGTGCTGCAGAGCGTGCTCGATGCCGTCGCCTATAACCAGTGGGGCTGGCGAACTCTCTTCGTTCTGGGCTCGCTGCTCGCGTTCACGATGCTGTTCTACTACCGCACGCGCGTCGAAGAATCGCCGCAGTGGCAACGGCCTGCGCAGCGCACGAACCCGCTGAAGGAGATCCTCGTCGGCCGCCACCGCCGCGCCCTCTGGCAAGTGTTCATCATGATGAGCGGGCTCTGGCTGCTGACCAACATGGCGATTCCGGTGCTGGCCGGGCAGCTGGGCTCGGGAGCCGGCGCGCTGGGTGCGACAGGGACACTGGATGGTCGAACCCTGTCATTCGCGATGATGATCGGCACCGCGGCATCCGCTCTCACCATGGCAGCGTGCGGTCACCTCTCGACCTTCACCGGACGGCGGCGCTTCTTTATGGGATT
>Ga0209344_10001268_pt1 | contig 34080 bp, 62 predicted proteins | sample Cruoilmetagenom6_FD_187293 | JGI IMG/M metagenome (GOLD analysis project Ga0209344, IMG submission 187293) | Oil polluted marine microbial communities from Coal Oil Point, Santa Barbara, California, USA - Santa Barbara Oil Seep Sample 6 (SPAdes)... | ecosystem: Environmental > Aquatic > Marine...
GTAGAGAAATGTCAAGCGTTTTAAGATTAATACCCCCCTCCCCCTGATAATAATTGGCATGGCTTTTGATTCTATTCTCCTCTGCCTGTCTTGCTATCGTGACAGCTCTTGCATAGTGGCTGCCAGTTGCTCACATCCCAGAACAAAACCCTGTCACCTCTGTGCGGCTTGATGTGATCCACCACCGTTGCAGGTACTATCAAATGCTTTTGCTCGCAGTAGTTACAAAGAGGGCGAGCCTTTAAATACTTGACCCTTGCCTTCTTCCATCTGTAATTATACCCGCGCTGGTGAGACGCTAGCCTGGTCTTCTCGTAGTGGTCGATCCTTACTGTATGTGCGTTACATCTGCCGCTAGTAGTAAGCTCTTGGCATCCCGCCTTACTGCAAATGATTAGCTGCCGACAAGGCATTAGTAAATACCAATGATGCCGGTTGCAGTAGTACCAGTCGCCTTAACCTTTGCAGCTCTTAGCGGGATCTTTCCAGATGCGTTTAAGTACGTCAGAGTAACCCCGCTCTCATCTTCTAGCGCTATACTTCCAGCGCCACCGACATACAAAAACCTTGGAATCATCTCCAGGTATACCGTATCGCTTGGAGTTATCGCAAAGTGTCCACGCCCCGGGCTATCCAGTCCTGTGGATCGCGTCCTATATAAATCTGTCTGTGGTTCCGCACTATATTCCCATAACCCAAACTCTGTGCCCCATACTTGTGGGTCTAATACCTCAAGATCCCCGGCAGTTTCTTTCGCCGCAACGTAATCCACAATAGTCTGGAATTCAGACTCAATCATACTGGTGCCTGATCGAGTCGCGTCAGTAAGTGAATGCCAGCCCAGCATGATTGTTTGTTTTAATCGAATTGCTTTATCCACGGCAGCCAGAACTGTAGCTTCAGATAAGCCATTATCCATCAGGTAGGTAGGCATATTACCAAGATCACCTAACAGCCCTCTATGCTCTGCATCGAAACCTGTGGCATATTTAGCTATCTGCCAACCGATCGTTTCACCATTAGCAAGCACCATATCTATCAACTCACGATTCGGATAGTTTGCTAGGTCGCCAGTCTCACCCTCCGCATATATAAAACAATTGGCAGGAGTAGGCCATTGTGCTAGATCAGCTCTCCCTTGAGTTACCTCGCTGATAGCGGCGCTAATTGGCGTGAATGTTGTAAGTGGCGGACTTAGGTGCCCATGATTTCCTATCCAATAACCAGCATTATACAGCTCTGTAATCTGCTCAGCTGTCATTACAGTCGGCCCGGCACCTATATTATTACCGATAACAGATACTAGCGGCTTATACCCCTTAGCCTGCATGATTGGAAAACTTCGATCATAGAAGTTAAGCAAGCCATCATCGTTCCTAAACATAACTCTAGCTTTAGACATATCATCTTGTAAGCCACGAAAAACCCTGTTGAACCTGACTGTTTGAGCTGCTGTTACTCTGGATTCAACGTCAACTATAATCCTGTCCACATTGCCTAGATCATTCCAGCCTGCCGTTTTTGAAGTCATGTCCTGCACTTGCCATACAGCTAAATGCCATCCGACAACACAATCCTGTGATAGTGATCTAGTCGCATATTCAGTGCCCTGCCAGAAGTAAATATTTACCCGGCCAGTGTCATTGTTGGCGTTATCAACGGTTTCCCAATTTGGCATCTCTAGCCATACGCCATATATATCATCTGCAGTTAGAGCAAATGGTGTTACATCCTTGCGCCACCGCTCTCTAGTAGAAGGAGCTGACTGAGTAACCTCGATTGCACTAGAGCCATCTTCTTTTGCATTCGCTGTCGTATACGCTAGCGTCCCAGACCCTTGGTACTGCACCCAACCTTCGCTAGTGTCGTCTATAATTGTCGCCATATTTATTCCCTTTACCCTGTTTCGGTTTGTTTATAGTGCGAAAGTAGTTATCTAACGTAAATAGTCAACTCTGCTTTTGTTTTCTGGCCGTCCGCATAACTTGCAATACATGATAGCTGTGACTTTCCGATGTTTACCGCTGTGATTGTAGCAATAATTTCATTGCCTGACACAACTTGGCTATCTAGTGTTACACTCGCGCCTGAGTCAAGCGCCCACACCCCAGCAGATAACGCAGAATTAAGCCCTGTTACGTTTGCGCTTGTATCGTACGAATGCGCCAATACTTCGCCAACGCACAACTCAAATACCCCAGAATCGCAACTCATTCGCCCTGCTCCGCCATTATTGTTCTGTCGGTATATTCTGCCTCGATAACTCTATCTAAATACTGAGCTGATATAGTAAAAAACGCATTAGCGGCAACAAATTCAACCTGAGAATATCCGCCGAGAACGACACCGCCAACACTACCGCTAAGACCGCCAGCTCCATAACCACCTGTAACTACCAGCGCAATACTCATTATGTAGCCCTAGTCTTGCTTGTTGGGGCTGTGTCGCTGTCTAAAGTGTATGTAGCGGCTGTTGTCGCGCCGTCCAGCTCTTTTACGGTTACCGTTGTACCAGATATTGAGAAATCACCGAGCGATTGCTGAATAAGCATTAATGCCTGCGATAACGTTGGCGCCACCCCGTCCGCCGCGTAGCTCTCCGCCAATTGCGCTGTGAGTATATCTGCTGTAGATAAATCATTAAGCGCCGCGACATCTGCGCTCGTTGCCGCCGAATCTGTGCCGCGCATATCGGTGTTTGTGGCCACTGTGACAACATTAACAACCGCTCCGCCGGATGTGTCAATTGCTCCGTTTGAAACAATATCAGTTGCATCTATGCCCAGCACTGCGTAGCTAATGTATATCTGATCCATGTGAAAAGTTGCAGAAGTCAGCCCAGAAGCCTTAGTGGCGCGAACACGAACAAGCCCAGCATTTGCGCCTATTCCAGTATGAGTTATGTCAAGATTTATAACTGCCGGGGTATCAACGTCAGTATTTACGCCCTGTACGATTCCTGCCAGATCCCAGTCAGCTGCCACCCAATCATAAATATAAACGTCAAGGTCGTCGTTTGAGCTATTTAACCTGCCGACTAAAGATGCCTCTGCGCCGATCCCGTTGGCACCTATATCAAACTCATAATAAAAGTCAATAGCACCACCGACATCGCTTATTTGATGATAAATGCCATCTCTCAGCTTAGTTGATGCGAATGTGTTTACTTGTGTTCCTGTGGTTATCACTGCATTTGTTGCCGCCATACTGATTGCAGCCGTTCCAGTTGAAATTTGCCCTATCTGCTCCTGTAGATTGTTTATTCCTACAGCCGCAGCACTTAGACCAAGCGAGAACCTTTCAACAACCTTTCCAGCCAAGGAGGTGCCACCAACTGTCCCTGTCGTTATTACGGCAGCGTAATCCTTACCAGTCTCAAAGCCATTGCCAGCTGTCGCCACAACAGTCGCAAGATTAAGCCCGGTAATTCCATCATGATCGACGCTAAGTGAAACGCCTGCTGTTATCTGTGCCAGACTAGAATCTTCATAAACGGAAACCACCGGGGAACCCAAGAGCGCAATTGGAAATCCGTCTGCGTCTTCAGAAGTAAAGAGGATGTAAAATGTATCTTCTAGTGTTCTGTCCATCTTGCGCTTTAATCCCCGATAATTATCTCGCCAGTTATCTTGATGGCTTTCGGGGGCATTGTTCTACTGAGCTGCTTTGTAATTTCGCTTGACCTCTTGCTGGCCAGCTTATCAGTATCGATTGTAATACCTGCGAAAAACCACTTGCCTGACACTATATCAAAGTCTGAGCATTTCGCACTTGTAGCGCCCTTGACCTCTATCTGCCTAGTGTAAATCCCTGATTCTTTCCCGGCGTAGATCATGTATGCAGCTATCTCACTAGATTTTAGTGCTGTCCCATTCTCTCGCTGTGTCGGAGCCTGCCAAGTAAGGCTACAATCATCCCCATTACTTTTACTGGGCGGTATAGTAATTGGATCTATGCTGATATACAGGTAATCGGCACTTGCTAGCACTGGCATCATCAATACAGCTAATAATAAAATACGCATTTATTTCCCCAGCCAGGCCACCGGCTCTTCACATTCGCGCCATGACAAGTGTATGAAAGTTGGATAGACCCCGAACGCAGTAATGCCGCGAGCAAATCCAGCATCAAGTAGCTCAAAAAGCTCAACGCCATTCTTATACGGAACATCCACCGCCACGCAATTTTGATGATCTGCCGGGGTTGTTCTGTGCTTTTCGTTGTCGTGATACGGACAGCGACCGCCAGAATTTATAGTGATCGGGCGATGTAGATCTTCTCGAATGAGCTGCACTTGATTGAGCACTGATTGCTTCACACTGCGCTTATCACACAGCGGATGGCCACAAGTGCAAAGTAGCTTTGGATCAGTGTCAGGATGAAAGTTTTTAGTGCTTATCACTGGTCAAATTTCCCGGTGATAGCGTGCTTGGCCAACTTCATGACTGTGTTTTTGCTGTTTTGCGGAGATGCTTTGCCCGTAGACATGGCGAAAATGTCGATGATCGATGCTAGCCTGGTTAAAAAACGGTCGTCCTTTTGATTGGTGGTGTATTGCGCCAGCTTTGAAGCAGCCATTACAATAACGCCCATCGTACCTAGAATTTCTTCTTTATTCGCTAAGATCAAAGTAATTATTGTAGCAGCATCCATACCTAACTCCCGGCAGTTTCACCCACCTTTTCAGCTAAATTTGCTATAAATCCAGTGAGACCAATGCCTAGCATGGCGAGTATTATAGCACCTATTATTGTCCTGCGCACCATATCCGCAATCTTAGCATTGCGCTCATAAAGATCCTTCAGGAAAACCATGTGCTCAGCCTTGAGGCCGTACCTATCGAAAATCTTATTAATTTCAGACTCTGTGGTTTTTTCTGATTCAGTTTTAACTTGCGCATCAATGTAGTCTTTTGTGTCCTGATCCATCAGCCTACCCATAATGTAGTTTTTGCCACAGAATGAATTATAAATAAGATTTATTCTGTAATGCAATTACTATTTATAGTTTGGCGTAATACATAGGGTGATTCCGCTTTAAATGATCTTTGCGTTTAAGCATAGCCTGCACTGGACTAACGTACATTTTCCGCTTACCTCCGCTTCTCGATGATAAGCACCCGCAGGATATATAGCCCTCGTTTAACAGTTTATATAAGCGCCATGATTTTTCATTGCCGCACTCGCATTCGCACTTACACGTAATTCCGCCTTTCTTTCCGATAGTGAAAGAAACCACTTCGAGACTGCCAAACCTTGTGCCGACAAGATATTTTTTGTCTATTTCTTCAACGTCCATGCTATTCGCCTTTTTTATTGTTTCGAGCGCTGATAAATTGCTTTGCGTCTTCTTCACTGGCAAACCACTTGCCGTGCGCTGTGTTCCATCGATGCGTACCGGTAGTCTCTCCTTTGTCGTTAATCCTGATTATCCTTTCCGGAGTAAATCCCCTAACCTGGATTCGCTCCATTACATCGTTGAATTTCCCGACCCTGTACATGAAAACTTTCATATTAATTCCTTTTAAATTATTGGTTTTTGGCCCTTGTCTAACGGCCACTCCATTCTGTTTCCGCATTCAGTGCAAATCTTGATATCCTGACTGCTTAATAGTGAAAGCCGGTCAGAGCCGCACTTGCTGCAAACTTTAGTTGTTTGGATGTCTTCGCTCATAGGATCACCGGGACGTAATTAGCCGGTTTTAACAGCTTGCCTTTGCTGTACTTCTTGCCGTTGCTGCCCTCTTGGTCTTCGATACTAACGAATGATACCAACTCGCCATCCAGGCACCTTATAGACGTCCTTACGCCTAGCTCGTCATACATTTTCGCTGTCTGCTGGATCTCCTCGTCGCTACTGCAAAATTTTGATAAATTGGATTCGTTCACAATCGCCATGTCGCGCTCTACGTCACCGCCAGCCCGCAATATTTCAGCAAAGCAAACGTTTATTATATCAGTCAAGCACCTGGCTTTATTAGCTGGCGATTTCAGTGTTAGCGCAGTAGAAATAAGTGATCTAATAACTCCAGTTGGAAAGCTGCAAAATGAGGCGCTAATTGTAAGATCCTCGCTCCAGTCAGGCTTTACAATATCAAGCAGCCCGGCAGTGACTACTATCAAGTCGCAAGCTTCTTTCCTTGTCGCTGACTGATCCTGGTTTATTTTCCCAAGCTCTATCTCAAGCTCTGTCCTTTCTTCATTAAATAAATCAAGCTGAGAATCAAGCCGCGACATATCGCCTGGCTCGTTGCCGAATGCTTGGTTAAACCGGGTTATTTGTTTAAATAGGTGCTGCATTTTATTTGCTCCATTATTTATACTTTCTGCGAATGCGAATATATGTATCGACAAAAACAACTAAAAACGTAGCCCATATAGGTGAAAATACTAAAAGCCAAGGCCAGGTAATCATTCCAGCTATCTTGGCCAGAATTAACAATGAAGTGATAGGGAAAATAATGCTTTCGAGTGTCATTTTAATTCCTGTTAATGCGCTGTTAGCTGTCACGCAGGTATTCGATAACTTGATTATGTTCAAGCCCATACTCAGCAGGAACTTTGCAAAACGCTTCATCGTCATACGCGATAGAGTAGCCTTTACTTAGTCTTTCTGAGTTCTCTGCCTTCATTCCCTCAATAGCTGCGTTGGCACAAACTACTTGTGAATTTATGAATGCAATTCTCTGTTCTTTATCCATTATCTTAGCCTCCCAGCTAACAAGTTTGTCAATCGGACTGGCAAAAGCACCAGCCGCTTACAATCGGGCGTTAGTTTTCTTCTTGGCTTAACCAGTTTTGCAACTCTTCTGCGGTTGGCTGCTTCCAATTTGTTATTTGACCCGTATCAATATCTATATCCAGGATCACATAATCCCCATAATGCTCACCTGGCATAAAGCAAGGAACGTAACCATCGAAATCTTTCAGTTCAGTTCCTGTTGCTGACTCCAGAACACCAGTAAACCTATCGCACACTTTTAAATGTAATTTCAAGGTTTTAGCGTTCACCTTCACTACTTCTGTTGCGTCAATCTCCATTATCATCTCCAATAATTTAAAACTAACAAGTCGATCAAAATCGACCTCGTACCTCGGCTATTTACCTAAAGCGTTAGCCGGACAAGTCGCAACCTGTCCGACGTTAAGTTAAAACGCAGCAATTCTCTCCCCAAGTATTTCGGAGTATTGCCACATGATGTCATTCTGCACCTTCAACCTTTCTTGTTCCGCAGAGTCGATGTTTTCAAAGTTTGGGCTGTTTCCTATAAAATCACTAAGGGCCTTTGCTTTTATGTCAAGCTCGTTTTTTTCGTTTACTACGCGTTGCTGATACTGTTCCATATTTATCACCTTCTAATTAAGCAGCGGCTAATTCCTCTTGGCGTTCCGCGTTTGTTTTTGCCATTTAAACTCCTAAAACTTTTTTAATTTGTTTTGCTTTCAATTCCTGTCCGTATTCGATGCCTTCTCTTATCATTCCGCGAACAACGTGCAGTGACTCCTCGGGAATATCCACCTCTTTCCAGCTAGCCCGGAATTCTGTATTAATCCATAGCTCTGTAGAACAGTCGTCGGGATTATTCTTTATTTCAATTATCATTTTGCTTCCCATTGGTTTGTGTTTCGATAAGGACAGCTTATGCCTGGTTAGCCCTAACGTAAAGTGGCTTATTAGATCGGTTGGGAATATTAAATTAGGTTTTTATTGCTGATTATCGAATTCTAATAAGTTATCGCTAGGGGGCGGAATTACTTTTATCTTCTCGGCTTTAATCCTGCGTTACGAATAAGCTTTCTATACCTACCCGCTTCTTTCTGCTGTCTTTAAACAAGCTGTCATAGACAGTCCACCCAGCCTTTATCCTGCATCGAACTGTATATCCAGGAACCTTAACTCCTGGCTCTCTGCCCCATTCCTCGGCAGTCAGTGTCTTCCCATCGTATTCTATAGCCATGTTCCCACTAGTATGGCAGTGGATCTTTCTTGTTCTTGCTACATTGCAGGAATTACAAAGCGCCCGCAGATTTTCTATATTGTTGTTCGATTTAATCTCGTCTATATGATCGATATGGTCTTTGTATGTCCTCCACATCCACGGCGCGCCGCAAAACTCGCAACTTAACTCCTCACCTTTAAAATGCAAGTGGAATATATATCTGTGCTCATAAACGAGACCGGTTGATTTTTGAGCCAATGGATGCGAAGGCATGTATAGTAAAATATACCCATTTGAATGAGGGTATTTAGCCTTTCTAATTAACCTTTTTTTAGTCCGCCTGCATTCTCTGCAATATGGGCACAGCCCGTCTTTTCTTAATCGGTCTTTGTGGAATTCATTTTTTGATTTTTCTGTTTTGCATTTGATGCAGATTTTCATGTAAACCCCTCAATCATAGGTTATCAATCAGAGTGTTGCGCCAGTGGGTGATTGAAGTCCACGTTTCAGCCGCTAAGCCTAGGCGCTAAAAAGATTATACCTAGCATCCATTCTCTAATCTAGCTAGCCTTCTATATTTGGCTGTTTCTTTTTTGATACTTTCAATGTCCGGGTACTGCTCTAGCAATGATTTATGATTGGCCTCGCATTCTAGCCATTCCACATGATCTATGCCTTTCTCTTCTATCATGCGCTGTCGGTACTCCATGCGCCTTCCAGAGTGTATCGAGTTGCACGAATAACATTGAATTCTCAAATTTTCCAGCATAAATCGACGAGGATCTACTTCTTTTGCGGGAACGAAGTGTCCGACATGGTGACAGTTACTTTGAGTTTGCGGATTGCCGCAGGTGTAGCATGGCTCGCCTTTTCTTAGGCAGTGCTTGACGTAGTAGTGCAGTGCCGTTTTTAAGTTTTCATAGTAGCCGCCCTTGCCGGTTCGCTTCTTCACTTGCTGCTTAGCCGCTTTGTGCTGCGCCCTGTCGCGCTTTGCCTTGGTAGCCTGAGCCTTTGCCTTGCCGTGCAAAATAACGTGATCCATGCTGCAAAACCGCCCCCCTGGCAGTGTTATGATCTGGCCACGGGGAAAGTATTTCTTGCAGTGCTTGCACTTTAGTGTTGAATTAGTCATTTACTAATTTGTGTCGATATATTATTTCAGGCATGTACTAGTCGCCACTCCATTTTTCGTCTGGGTTTGCTATCGACGCTGCAATAAGCCTATTTACAAAATCAAGCGCGCCATCAAAGCCTCCCCACCCGTTGCTAGGCTCAAACTCTAAAAGCCTATCCATGTTGTCTTCCATGTGTTCCCTGAGCTTTCGCAGCACTGGTACAGCCTCTTTTCCTGTCAGTCCGTAATGCTCTCGTATCCCACTTGCCTGGTAGCAGTCGCACCACATCCCGGACACATTATAAGTGTAGTTAAAATTCATTCCGCCTATTTCCATGTCATAGCTCATAAAAACCCCATTAATCTATCTTCTGTTTCTTTGTCGCAGTCCTGGAATACTTTGTCAATTACCGTATTAATCAGCGCAGAATAGAAAGCCTCGAATTCCTGCTGACTCATATTGCCGTATGACAGCGATTTGGCCTCGACCCTAGTTGAACCATCAAGTTTGTAATACGCATCGTAGTAGCCAGCCATAACGGTTAGCTGCGCCCTAAATACGTCAAACTGGCCAGCTTCGTCCATGAATTCGCGGTCGCTTTTCCAGTAGTGAAAGCTGAAATTAAACAGCGCGAACACTTTCTTGTGAAACTGCGGGTTACGTGTCCGCTTAACGCTAAACTCGTATATCTCGAATGATTTTAGTTTAGTCAGCTTTTCAGCGTCTATGTCGGATACCGCCGCTATCACTCCTCCTGCTAGTTTTTGCGCGTTAAATTTCATTACAAACCTCAAACTTATTACACAGAAAGTCACTGCTAACCGTCATGCCTTTCTTGCCGTGTAGGTGAACTTGCATATTGTCAGGGTGATAGCAAGACCAATCCATAATTCTATCTTGTACCTTTTTATTCATCTGGCAATGCTTACATTCTTTGCACGTTAAAAGGCATGAAAACGCAAACTCAAAATCATCAGAACTTCCAGTGCTCATTATTTATTCCCCTGTATTAACTCTATTGCCTCGTCAATCAAAAATCTAAACTCGTCCAGTCTTGTATCAATCATCTTGTATTCATCTGAAAAGTCTTTAGAGAGAATTCTGTGAATGAATAACTGATTATCAATTGGATAGTCTGAGCAATACGATACAAAATCAAGCCATTCTCTGCCTGGGAATTTCATATTCCCGATGCACTGCCATCTATACGCTGGATCTACATTGTTGCGCTTGATATTTTTAAACTGCACGCTGTGTATCACCGATTTAATTTCAATTACTCCGTCATCGCCAACCAGTCCGTCAGGTGAGCACCCAGTTTCACCGTCAGTGAAAAAGCCGCCGTTAGTTACTGTGCTGAAAGTCCTGTCTTCATATAGCGCCCTACATATCGGCTCTTGTTCTACGCCTCTCTCCATGTGTTCGTTGGAATAACCGCCAGAAACCGGCTTGCCTGTTATCATTTCCAGTGCAATCTTGGCAGCGTAGTCTTTTGCTGGCTGCCCAAATGCCTTGCCGTAGTTTGCCATCACTACGCCAAGCTTTGAGCTAGTAGGCATCCCAGAGCGCGCCTGATACCACTTATCAGAGTTTTGTTCTATGTCATGGAAAACAAACCTACCCATTTGTTATGCCTGCTGCCTGTTTAAGCAAAAGTTTGTTCTCGCCTGACATTGAGCACCGCTCCAAAACAGCATCTATCTTGCCATCACGCTTGCACGCCTCTACTGCGCTATTCCATCGCTGCGTATTGACAGGTGTTAATTCCGGCTTTGTTAGCACTGGCGGCTGCGGGCTTATCCTTAATCCTTCGACTGTGTCACGACCAAATCTAACGTTACTATCGACATAAATAGTAACAGGTATGTTTTTCCAATCTTCTAAGAAATGTGATCCTGTCAAGTCTCGAAGTATTTTTGAATTATGAGCATTGAGAATCATCGGTTTAAGTTTCTCGCCTTGCCTAATCTCGCGCTCTACAAAGTGCGCCGTGTTGAATATATCCTTTGTCTTTTTTGTTTCGTCACCTGATAGCGTAACGTGCGATATAGTCAAAATTGTTTGGCCGACTATATCCGCGCTTGATAGATAAGGGCTATTGAAAGCTTTTCTGTAATGCGTCTTTCCTGCGTTATTTTGATTCGTCATTTTCCACCTCGGCTTCTTTCTGTGATAGGTTTTTCTCTTTATAGAATTGATTGCTATAGCCTCGGTCATAATCAAAACTCTGATCCTTCTTATGGGGCGCGCCCATTACACAATCGAATACGCCGCGCTCATAATCATTCATCGTCATCCCCCTTTAATTCAATGCATTTTAGTTTTGAAATCCTATCTTCAATAGTTTCTAGCTGTTTTTGGAATTCAGTACGCATAACGTCACGCGCTTTGATTAAAGATTCAAGTTCAGCACCGTTTAGTAATGCGTCTTCCTCTTTGTCAGAAAGAATAGGTACATCTACTTCAATTTCACTGACTAACGCCCTGGCGAATAAATCATCACTAGTGATTTTAAAGAAGTAGATCCTCATCTCAACATCATCTTTATACGTGCCGCCGGTGTATCGTTCCGCGAAAATATAAGCCTTACGTTTTTCAGTTTTCATACTTCGCTTCTCCCTTGCCATAGCTCTACTGCTAGCTTACTTGAGGCATCAATAATAAGGTTATTCATTTTATGCCAGTTCTTATCAAGAATCTCTTGGTCGTCTAATGCGTAAATTCCGGCAACAAATTCAGCCACAACATCGCTATCCAAACCTGGAATAATATCGCCCTGGATCGACCATGAATATCCGTCATAATAGACCTCTCCGCTTGCCAGCATCTTTAGCGTAAAATCACTAACAAAATCCTGCATTGCGTTTTCTTCGTCTTCTTCGTTCCGGTGCGCGTTGTCTACTTCTCTGTATGCGTCCATTAAAATACCCCCAAATTTAATTTGTGTTATAGCTCAAAGAAGTGCCAAACAAAGCTACCCATCTGTACAGTTGAGATAAACCGCATAGAATCCTGCTCTATCTTGTTGCCAGTTCCGCAGCAAATAATAGTTCTATCACGCTCTGGCTTACATGTGTCTACTCTCGCCCACGCACACAAGCAATTTCCTTGCTCTTGTATGCTTAATATCTGGGCGTCCGCTGGAAGGCTTAGGGCTTGTGAGTCAGTCAGTGCAATTTCGTATTTGTAAATTGTTTCCATTAAAATATCTCCAAATAAAATTAATTAATGTTAATGCGCCGTTAAATTTCACGCTCTTCTACAATCTCGCAGTCATATAAAGCATCATATTCACATTCGCTATGCTCTAGAGCCATGTCTTTTGCTTCTTCTGTGCTATATGCGGCCACCCATACATAGCCAACGTGTCTTTCAATTACTTTTACTAAATATTCTTTCATCAAAATATCTCCAGTTCAAAATTAATTCCCTTGTGCTGATCTGCCACCTTATTCTGATAGTTTTTAAGCCGCAGGCAGTTCTCCATACTCAGACCAATAAAGGGCGTGTTTAGCTCTGGATATACAAGCATGGCACCTTTATCTGTTACGCAATCAACTAGGCCTGTTTCGCGCTGAATGTCGTCCAAGATGCGCTGAATGTCTCTGAATGGGCGCATTATCATTGTTGGGTGTATGTAGATTTCCATCTTATCGCTCCTTGTTTGTATGGTTAAGATTAACAGCAATTCACTAATCTAAAAGGAATGCTTTGCTATATAAATCACTGTTAATATTGCTAATAGTTATTTGCTTTTTGCTTAGTCGCACTCAAGAAATTTACTACAAGTTTCACGCCTCACCTTCTAGCTCTAAGCACCGCTTATCCGCAAATGCCCGCGCTTTTTCTGAGTCGCACCCCCAGTTGCAGGCGTCATGAAAGTGAGTGCTCCACAACGCATCTTCGAGCTTTTTTGCTCTACTTGCGTACCCCTCAAGGCCCAGCCCGAAGTCGCCAGATTTATGGTCTTGCTCTAATTGTTCGCTTAGTTTCATGTTCTCGATCCTTGTTTGCTTGGTGTGTAGTGAATATTAGCCGCGATTACTTTATAGCTGTTAGCGGCATCCAGGCAACAACATCATCATCATTAAAGCCTAAGTTGTAATCATAGTCCCATATAAGCATGTCGTTACCAGCAAACCAGTCGCCATCCTTTATGCCGCCAGTTACAACTATTTCATCTTCGCAATGGGTTCCAGCTACAAACCTTTGGAGTAAAATTTTAATAAGCGCTTTTTGCCCCTCTTTAGGCTTATCGTCTTCAGTGCTTATCCATTCCATTTTTTATTGCCTCGTTGGTTTATGTCGTGTTCGTAGTGAATATTATCCGCATTAAGCTAAAAACTTTTCGTTAAAATCAGAGAAAACAATTTCCACTGTGCATCGCTGCATTTTCCCATTTTGGTAATACTCGCGCCAAATATCGCCGCTTTCTTTCCCTTCCCCGCTTAGCTTAAATAGAGCCTTTTTGTGTAATGAGCTAAACGCCATTAATTCATCTTGGCGTCCATGCCATTTGCATGGTTCGCAGCTATCGCCGGTATTGGTTATGGCATAACTTGCCTCATAGCTCCAATCACGCAACTTTTCTATCAGTCCGATATCGCCCTTAACTACTTCTAATTCGTACCGCGTGTAATAACCCATTCCGTTGCTCCAGTTCGTTTATGTCGTGTTCGTAGTGGATATAAAGGTTATCCGCATAGTCTGCGGATAGCGTACTTATCTCTGTCAAATTCATCTCTCCCCTCGCTCTCAGCAAGCTCAATCTGGGCGAAATAAAGATCAAAGGCGCTAATTCTTTTATCTAAAGATGCCTGCGCTTTATTAATAATGTCTTGCTCTCTTTGAATATACGCTGTTGCATTTGAAATATTTTCCTTGTGCCATTCAATGCTACGTTTCATTTCAATTTCCCCCGTTGGTTTATGTCGTGTTCGTAGTAAATATAAAAATAATTATTAGCCATAGCCAGAGCCATCGCCAGAGCCGTCGCCAGAGCCATCGCCATAGCCAGAGCCATCGCCATAGCCATCGCCAGAGCCATCGCTATAGCCATAGCCAGAGCCATAGCCAGAGCCATCGCCATAGCCATAGCCATCGCTATAGCCATAGCCATAACCAGAGCCATAGCCAGAGCCGTCGCCATAGCCATAGCCATCGCCAGAGCCAGAGCTAGAGCTAGAGCCATCGCCAGAGCCAGAGCCGTCGCCATCGGTTATTGAACCCATGAGTCAACCCCCATTATTAAATTTTTAGCTGTCTCAGTGCATGGGATAACCTCAATTACTCCGAGCACTGTTATTTTATCTATCGCTGCTGGGAATTTGCACCCGCCTGGATCTGATGTTCCAGCACCAGCAAGCTGTGATAAAGATGCAGCTCCCGACCATTTCCATATTCTTCTGGCATTTGATAGCTCTGCCTCACTTCCGTTCCGTGAAACTAAATATCCAGCGTGAACACCTGCAGATTCTGTTCTGACTATCACATAATCACTGTCTGCAGTTTCGTGAGTTTTTCTGATATATGTTTCGCCGTTTACTGTTATTTCATTTTCCATTTTTTATTACCTAGTTGGTTTATGTCGTGTTCGTAGTGAATATTAGCAGGTGTGCGGGGCATGTCAATAAAAAACTTTACTTTATTTATATTTGCACTTACACTTAATGCTCAAATTCAAAAAAGGGAAATGTAATGAACATCGGCAGATCAACAAAAGTCGCTTTAGCGCAAAGAGATAAAAAAACAGCCTGGTTATGTGAGCAGCTTGGCGTTAGCAGGCAGCAGGCCCACGGAATTACTGTTCGGGCTAGTGCTAGCGCATCAACAATAGAGCGTTTAGCAAAGGCGTTTAACTTAAAGCCTTCTGAATTTGTAGCCTTGGGTGAAGACGAGCCAGAACGAAGCGGAGCATAGCCATGAGAGGCTGGATCAAGCTGAACAGAGAAATAATAAACAATTGCCTGTGGAATGATAAGCCTTTCACCAAAGGGCAAGCATGGATTGACCTCTTGCTTTCTGCTAACCATAAGCCAGCTAAGATTATGATTAAAAACAATATTATTGCCATTGAAAGGGGGCAGCAAGCCAGGTCTGAGGTTACTCTTTCAGCTAATTGGGGTTGGTCAAGAACCAAGGTTCGAAGATTCTTAAAGCTGTTAGAAAGTGAAGGGATGGTGATACAGCAAAAGAGCAACGTCACCAGTATCATAACTATCTGTAATTACAGCAAATACCAAGACGGAGAAACATCTAGCGATACACCAAGCGATACAGCAGGAGAACAACAGGAAGACAGCAGGAAGACAGCAGGAGAACACCAGACGATACACAAACAAGAATGTAATAATGATTTAAATGTTAAAAATGGTAATAAAAGTTCAAAAGACTTGTCGCCCAAGGCCGACGACCCAGTGATTGAAATATTCGAGTTCTGGAAGCAGATCATGAATAAAAACAATTCGTCGATACTGAACGCGAAACGATCCAAGGCAATCAAAGCTCGATTGAAAGAGGGTTACACCGTTGATCAAATCAAACAAGCAATACTTGGCTGTGCTGCAACACCGCACAACATGGGCCAGAACGATAACGGGAAACGCTACGATGATATTGAGCTGATTTGCAGGGATGGGACTAACGTTGAACGGTTCGCCAATAACTCAACCCCTCAACCAGTGCAAAAGTTTGGCGCAGCGGCAGAACGCACGATAAACAACATCATGAACGTGGAGCTTAAATAATGAACAATGAAGATTCGGCAAAATTTAAAGAGCTAATCACCTTGATCTCTGAGACATGCGAGATGGACTTTAGCGAAGCAAAAATCAAATCATGGTGGGCAATATTCAAAGACTACACAATCAGCGATTTTGAAACAGGCGTTTACGGTTACATTAGGTGCCCAGACGAAGGCATGTTCAAGCCGAAGCCATCGAACATAATCAAATTTATAACCGGCACGTCAAAGCAAAACGAGACAGAAGCCAAGGATCGCGCTGAGGTGGCTTGGCTTAGTGTTTACGAACAGATCGGTAGGGTAGGCAGCTATGGCACCTTAAAACTCGATGACAAGCGCGCTATAGCGGCTGTGAAGGCAATCGGGGGCTGGGTAGACCTTACTCAACGCACTTATCAGGAATTAGAGTGGAAAAAGAAGGCATTCTTCTCTGCTTATGATTCATTCGACCGAGTACCACTTGAGGAGTTACCAGGCAATGCCCCAGGCTTAATTGCCCAAGATAAGGCCAAGAAATCAGAGCCTAAATCGCTATCAAGTTTAAGTAAAGGGCTTGATGAATACAGAAAGTCACAAGGATTAGCGCCAATTGGCGATATATTGAACGCAACAAATAAAGGTGAATAAAATGGATAGTCGGCAAGAAGTAGCAGCAGAAGCTTACCAAGTCATAGCGACTTTAGCTTCTGATGCCGGCTTGTTTGAGAATATGGAAGTAATAAAAGCGCTGAATTACTTTGGAGATATTGCCAACGGACAAAGCGGGTCAAGAGTGAAAGAGATTCTACCTTTTTCCACTAAAACTTTTAGCAAAGAAGCAAATAAACATGGATAAAGTGAATAAATCGGATGAAGAAAAAAACCATGTTAAGAGACTTGTTGCATGGATTAATATTAGATTGAAATTTTGCTTGTTAACTATAATTGCTTTTTTGCCACTGCAAATATTTTTGGACTTTTGGCTGGGAATAATTATTTTTAGAGATTTTGGCGAATTCAATGGAGCGTTATTTGTTTGCTGCGTTATATTCTATGCTGAATTTTGTAAGAAGTTCAGAGACACGTAGCCGCACATCATAATGAATTAAAAGGGGTATTGATGCGAAAAACACTTGATAATAGCGAATATTACTTCCGTTGCTTACACGGAATAATTGATAGCATCGAAGACCATAGGCCGAACAGAGATGGCGATTATACGCCTCTGTGCGGACGTGAGTGGTTCGAAGCCAACAAGGGCGCAGTAGAGCGCAATACAGGAGTGAGGCTCAAGCTAGACCGGCCTGGCGCGGCGCTGGATACGATTAATTTTTATAAGTCATAACGGAGAATAAAATGGCACGAAAAGAAGAAATAATATTGTCTATTATAGAGAGATTGGAGGTATTAGCAAACTATGATGAGGCGATGCTTATAAATAAAAACAAATTAATCATGCAATCAGCAATGGATTTAAGTTCGCTAATAAGCAATCAAGGTCATATCTCAGCCATTGAAGCACTTAAAGAGATCATAGAGATCTACGCTAATATGGAGGGCTTTATACCTGAGGCAGCGCCAGAAGATTACCAGCAACGCATTATTGAACAGATGTATGAATGCGCCAGGGGTGGCATTTACACCAAGTAAGAATAAAAACACCTATTCTTATTCCAAAACGTTACTTTGATATTGGGAATTACCTGTTAGTATTTGTTACAACTTAAACGCAACAAATAAAGGATGACAAAATGGGAAAGCAAGAGGCGTCACAATTATTAAGATTGCTAATATTAATAGCTGCGCTTTGTGCGACTATTTTCGCTATTTATGCTGGCGTTTTTATTCCTAGTATAGATCAAGGGCGTGCATGGAACGTTGTATCAATGGCTTTATGGGGTCACGTAATAGCTAGCGAGCTATCCATATAAATAAATAGCAAGGAATTAATATGAGCATATCATCAGTAAGTATAATCATCGACCGAATCAAATCGGCACCAGTGTCTAATCCTATTGCAGTTTTTAAACTGAGCTACCCAGACGGCAAAACGCTCGAAGCAGTGTTTGGTAATACTGTGATAACTAAAAAGCGGATAGATGACGGTTGTAATTTATTCGTTGGAAATTTCCATAGTGATATGGATAACAAATATGTTGCGTCTTTGCTGAAGATTGCGGCTAAGGAATAATTATGCTCTTATTTCTAGTTTCACTTATATATTTTACTTTGAAGAAGGATGAATACGCCCCTAGCGACCCCTACAAAAACACGCTAGGCCTAGGGAAAACAATGCCTAACAACTTCGCCACCGCGCATCTTTGGGATGCGTATGGGGCAATTATCGGCATTAAAATTAATTAAACGGAGAATAAAATGGCACGAGGAGTAAACAAATGGATCGGTATAGTCAATTGCTGCGCTGATCCTGAAACTAAATATATGCCTTCTGGCGGCGCTGTGACTAATGTAACGGTTGCATGTAATAATTCGTACAAAGATAAAAACACTGGGCAGGAGGTCGATACCACAGAGTTTGTTAGAGTTGTATTTTTTAATAAGCTTGCTGAGATTGCAGGAGAATACCTCAGAAAAGGCTCAAAGGTTTATATTGAAGGATCGCTGCGTACAAGGAAGTGGCAGGACAAAGAAACCGGGCAAGACCGCTACAGCACTGAAATTGTTGCTAGTGAAATGCAAATGCTTGATAGCAAGCCTAATGTAGCTCAGAACGCGAATCACGCTCCACAACATCAGCAAGCAGCGCCACCGCCACAAGGGCAGCCAATGGGCACACAGCAAGCTCCGCAGAATGCCGCTGATGATTATTTTGATGACGGATCCAGCATTCCTTTCTGATGTGTACAAACAAATGGCGCTCAACTATTACAGTTAGCGCCATAACGCCCCTTAATTGGGGCTAAGTTGGTGAAGGCTTTAGTTAAGCAGCCGCGCTTTTCGCGGTCTTATTTTGAACGACTTGTTATACGTTTTGGAGTAGATATGAAAAAAGAAGTTGGTGTAATGGTTATGAAGGATGGGAAGGCATGGGGCATAGAATATGCAGATGGTCATTCTACTTCATACGGTTGGATTGAGCCTGAAGATGCGCCGATACACAACCCTAAGTTTTGCAAAAAAACAACTGACGTTACATCCGAAGGTAGCAATTACATAGATGAACTTAAAACAGGAGAACTTGTTATGATCCAAAGAATAACGACTGTTACTATTGCCGTATAACAGCGTATTAACGGGAATTAAAATGAACAATAGATTATTTGCACTAGCATTAGCCGGATTGCTTTTTGGATTAATGCTAAACGGCGAAGCAGACTACAAGGCAGAAATGGCCGAAAACGAGCTATATTGTGAAATGGTAGAAAAGGGTGCTTGGCCTGACTATGAGCGCAGAGATTGTAAATGAATCATCTTTCAGATTTGGTAATGATGATGGAGCGAGGCAAAACAAGCAACGGCAGGGCTGTCGGCCAGATCATATCTATGCGGAATGAATTAAACATTGTAAATGCTAATCACATTGATATAGCTAAAGAACTAAACGCATGCGATGGTACAAAAATAGGCAGCTCAAGCGTGCTGAAATCACTAAATCATTTGGAGTCAAGTGATCAGATACGATTCATGAAAGACGGGTTTATTATAAATCCAGAAACTATACCTGCAAAGAACAAAGAGGCAGCGCTTAAAGCATGGGCGGAAGCATGAAAGCATTTAAAAGGATTTTAATCATTACCACCCTGGCACTGCCTCAATTCGCAATGAGCGCTGAATTAATAATTGGCGGCTGGTCGTATCACCCAAGCAAAACATGGTATGACGGGGAGAAAGATATTGAATACCTGAATGATAATAAATTAATTGCATTGGATTTGAATAACGTGGTATTGGCATCGTTCACTAATTCATACAACAATAAAACCAAGGCAATTGGTTACAATTTTAAAATCAATAAATACTTTGGAGTTATGCCGCTATTGACCGACACATACGAAAATGAAACTCCGTTAAAGCTCGGCCCGGTTAATCTGATGGGAATGCTAACCTTTAAAGCCGGGCCGGTTGTGCTGCTTTTTGTGCCGAATGAAGTTTATACCTTGGCGTTTAGCTTTAAGATCTAAATTTGGGTACGCATCACAACGCTATCCAGTATACTTCCGTGCGTGCCGCCAAATACTGCGACCTCTCCATTGCTAGCAGCACCATAAAAATCTGTTTCATCGTCCATTACAAGCTCCCATACGCCATCATTTTTAATGCTGACGTAAACTTTATCTACACCAGAGGCCCACCCCATGCCATTTGCGAAACAAACTCCAGTTAGTTTTTTATGGTCTAGCCCTTCGTTCGGATTTGTTTCTTTTGTCCATGTTAGTCCGTCATCTGTGCTTGATATTATTACGCCATTGTCGCCTACTGCAACAATTCTGCCGGTGTATGGATCTACGGCGGCACCATGAAGTGACTCTGTTATTCCAGCTGGGATAATTTGAGTCCAGCTAACGCCTATATTTGTGCTTCTTGCAATATAGCATTCTTGGTCTGTTCCGTTTGAATCGTACTCTCCGCCAAATGCTAGAAATGTAGCGCCTCCTGCGTGAATCACTTCAGATAAATTGCTTGCCAAGTTGGCAGGAACCGGCATTGTTCGCAAAGTCCATGTTGCGCCATAGTCGGACGATGTAATCACTTGGTATTTTTCTGTACATGCAACCATGTACCACCCGACACTATCAATAGTGACCAATCCATTAGACAGAGTTGGTAGTGAAACTGGAGAGAATGATAGGCTATCACCGCTAATTGATCTATGCATAACTTCATTACCAATGCTGTCCGACCCAACAACAACAACAGCAAATCCTTTATCTGTCGTATCAAAAAATGCTTGGTCGGATACGACAAGGCCAGTAGACTTAAAAATAATACCATTTTTTGATCTAAGAGAAGTCCCATTTCTTCCAGCCCCTCCATTCGAGCCGGACAAGTAAAAATAACCATTTTGGTATTTGCAGCTAGAAATATATGATACATCCAAGCCATCGGATCGTATTACAGACTCAACTAGACTCGCTCTTTTAGCGTAAAGCTTGTTTGTTTCCGCTGCGATAATTGACGTGCTCGCCTTTTGACTCTCAACAAAACCGTTTGAGACACTAACAGCTATAGTGTAGCTCTCGCCAAGTATCACTGGTGATATTGTGTATTTGTTTTCCTTTGCAGCGAAAGACGATGTGTCCCCGCCAACAGTAATATAAATGATATATTCCTTGAAAAACACGTCCGTGCTCTTGTCCCATGTGGCCATAATTGCACTAGATGCCTCTTCATCAACATCCCCACCAGTATTAAGCGCCAATCCTGTTACAGCCGCAGGTATCACCATAGGGTTTGGTAGCCCTGTATCTGCCGGGGTCACTTGCTCGTCTGGCACTGTTCGAGTGTAAAATGAATCAAAATGTTCTGATAAAACAAAGCTGATTTTCCCACTCATTAAATCAGTTGTTTTGTTTGCCACTCTGAATAGCTTGGACGTAATACCGTAGGCTTCTTCTGTAAGATCAACTATGTCTCCCTGCTCAACTCCAACCGCCATAAAATTAGATGCGAATTTTACGGTCATACTCTCGCGTGATTTCTTAGCTGCAGTATGGCCAAAATCCAAAGCTCTGTATTTATTAGTCTCGCCAGCCAGCTGAATTTCACTTGATAATTCATATCCTCCGTCATCTGTTTTAAATGCAGAGCTAGACCACGTTTGCGAGTCAGCTTCCCATGTCTCAGGATTAATATGGCTAACTGTAACTTTATTTAATCTACTATCTTTTGAGCCTAAGCCAAGCGTTATAGACCCGACAATATTATCTGAATCAAATGAAAAAACGCTAGCGCCCGCATCTAAAATATACGGTACACGAGCGCCATCTTTTAGTCGCATTTTTCCACGGCATGACGAAAGTATAAGCGCGAAATTTTGCTTTATTGTGTTTCCTGTATTCACTACGTTATTACTTTCAAATCTTGCTACACTGCCGCCGCCTGAATATTCAGTTATTATTGCGTCACAAATATTAGCAGCAGCAATCCATTCAGAAAAGTCTGTTACTGTTTCGCCTTTCCCATATCTTGTGCTTGTGTAGTAATCCAATGCGTGAATTATAGGGTTTTTTGTGAAAATTGTAGTAGATGTGCGCGGGTCATAGCACACTTTACCGTCAACGATAAACTCAAATTTCGGAAAGCCTCTGAATATTTCAGGGTCGCGCTTTATTCTTATATGTACCGCTGCAGTGCCTAATAGCCTATGATCGCTTGTCCACTCTGTTACGTTTGAAGTTAGCGTGCTAAATGATGCCTGCGTGTCCAAGCCAAGCTTGGATTCAGTTAACACAAGCCCGGTGTATTGCGCGTCAGTGCTTAAAATGCCATTGATTAATATTTGTGATACTGCTGAAATAGGGCCTTCGCATAATGCAAAAACAAAGTTAGCGTATTCGTTTGATGCGCCAGTTATGAATGGTGGGGCTAGTAATATGCCACCTACTTTCCTTGTCCCGTAAATTACTGGTATATAAAGGTCTGCACCGCGCTTTGTTACCGTAACTGCATTGGATTGGTCGGCAACGCTTGGTAACGCTGGCTCTTCCACCAAATAATCAATCAATGGATCGACTATAAGATCGCTGGCAGCTTGCTCTGTCATCGACCAAAGTACATTAACGCCGCCGGTCAAAAGTGTTTCTAGCGGATCTTCTAGCGCCTCGTCTACTATCTCGTGGACGATATCATCTATTCCGCTGCCAATGCCTTTTGCGTCATCTTCTGCATCGCTTAGCGCCTCTTTAAAACTACTCCAACCACCCATCTACTGCCCCCACTTTAAATTTGCATCAGCGGCTTGGTTAGTAAAATCAAAGCCTTTATCTGTAGTCGCAAAATTAGATTTTTGGCTTTCTGTATTTGTTCGCCGCCCTGATTTTTTGCCAAAATCATCAAACGGGTCGCCTATAATAATCGAAGCAATCGCCTTGCCGTCTTTCGGATTAACTGCCATTGCGACATCAACTATTCTGCCTTGGAATTGCTCGATAGCAGAATCTATTACTGAGTCAGCATCATCCAAAAATACAGTGCTTAAAATCACCTCCTTGTTAATATAATCATTACTTAGGAATAATGAAAAGTAGGCTTGATCTACACCACTTAAAGTAAGCGTAAGGCGTGAATTTTTGGCAAGGGTAGAGCTAGGTATGGCCGGAATATCAAACAGGTGCGCGCTACTGTCCCAGGTTTTTGAGTCGTATGGAATGTCTTTGTAGTGTGACGTTAAGTAGATAGGCGCATCCATGCCAATTTCTACAAGAATCTTAGTAGTAAAGATACCACTATCTAAAGCTGCTTGGATTCCGGCACCTGGTGTATTCACTCGATAACCTCTTCAAACTCTAAATTGTAGCTATACAATTCTGGAGGTATAACTGTATAGCTAGGCGTTCCAACAAGGTTGCACTTCATGACTGGCTCAATCGTAATTGCAGCGTTGTCTGCTGGCGTGAATTGTAATTTATTTGATAGCGATATAGTTGCCTCGTTGCCTGCGCTTACATCAACGTCATTGCGTAACAGATAAAGCTTTTCACTTCCTTCTATCGCTATGTATGTACCTGTTTCCAGCGCGGCAGAATTAGCACCTGTTGACCAGCTATCTGTAACCAGCGTATAGCCAGACTGACCAGCCCCATTAACCAGCGGAGTCCCCCAAGCGAACACCGAGCTTTGTTTTTTGTGTGGTAACTGTAGGTAAAACGTCTCGCCGCTATTCTTTATATAAGTTATAAAAGCGTCGATTGCAGAAAATTGAACTTTAGTAAGCAATGGAAAAGAAACGCTGCCAACAAATCTATGCGGCCCTACTCTCCTAATTAATCGTTTCCCGCTATTAGATAGAGATGCGTATTGCTTATCAGATGAAACTATATCGATGCTGGAATAATTCGTAAGCGGCAGATTGTCAGGCATTACGCAAATCTCCTGCTATTTTCGTGGAACATTCGCAGCACTTCACCTTCTATCATTGGCTTTATTTGCCGCCAGGTTTTTGCTGCGTTATTACCATCGCCACTGACTGTAATATTTACCACAGCAGTATTACCACCTCCATTTGCAGCATTTTTAAATATGTCCATCGTGTCAGATCTGCTTGTCACGTTAGTTGGCCCGCTAATTAATTCAGGGCCAAATTCACCAACTAAACCATATTTGCCAGATGGGATGCTTCCGCCTGTATCGAATGCTCCAGCTAATAAGCCGCCTATTGCTGCGCTTACCGCCGCTACCCCTATCAATGCCCCTACCGAATTTCCGCCGCCTGTTGCAAGCGTTGTGGTGGCCGCTGCCGGTGCCATCGCAGTTGTAATTGCCGCGCCTTCTGCCGCGGCATCTACCATTCGTTTTTTAGAATTGAGAGAATCAAGCGCGGCGATTGCCACTTTTTTAACGCCCAGCTCAATGAAGAAAGAGAGCATGTTTTTGGTTGTTTCAGCCATGAGAGATTTGATTTTATCGCCCATTTTTTCCTGTGTCAGCATTGTCTCAACGAATGCATCTCCGATCCCGGCGGCAACTCTATTTCCTGCGCTAGTCCATGCGTCCGCCCACTCTGTTGAATCGTTAGCAGCATCGTTTACTAGTTTTTTTGTTGGCGGCTCTTCTGTTTCTGGCGTTGTCACTCCGGCAGGCGCGGTCATCTCGTTTATTTTCTTTCTTGCGTCAGCAGATGATTGTGCAATTTTCTCTGCAGATTCTTTTACGTCTGCCGCGAAACGCTTAATTTGAGTGGATGGCATTTCCTTCATGATTAATTCATCGAAGGATTCTCCGGCATCTTTTGCTGCCAAGGATGCATTCCTAGCAAATATTTCTAATGATCGGTTTGGCTTTGCGTCCATCCCAATTTTTTTCATTAATTTTGTTATTTGCTTATCAATCCATGCAAAACCTGTTGCTAGTGTTGATATTTCCACTGCCCACAAATTCACAATCCCCGATATTATTACCTCCCACCCTCTGTATGCATCAGCAACAAAACCGACTCCTGACACGATCGCATCCAAGCCTTTTGCTATTTTGTCGCCTGCTCCGCTACCTTGTATTGCAAAGTCTCGCATTAAATCTGCTGCAGCAGTAATGTATGGGGCAAGCTCGACCGCGAAAGTTGCACCAAGCCCCTTGGTTGAAGTTGCAACCCGGTTCATGGTATCGTTAGCGGCTTCTATCTTGGCCGCATCGACTCTGCTAATTGCTATACCTAGCGCTTCCGCCTCTTTTGTAAAGCCCTGTATAGAGTCTGGGCCTGACTCCATTAATGTTAGAAACTTGCGGCTTTCATCGCCCATTAGCGCGCTTGTCGCCGCCATCTTCTCGCCGCGAGTGTTTAAGCCGTTAATAGCTTTGGAGTATTCGTTAAAAAGCTGGTCTGGCTGGAGCTTGCCTAATTTCTCAGTATCAAGATTGAGCTTTTCAAGCCACCTTGCTGCAGCTCCGCCACCACTGGCATTGAATTCACCAAGCCGTTTACTGGCTTTGGTTAGCGCCTCATCAATACCCTGGTATGAGCCAACAGTTTGCTCTGCTGCGAACCGTAGCCCGGAAAGAGCCTGAGAATTAATGCCGATTTTGTCCGCACTTTTTGCTAGTGCGTCTTGGTAGTCCATTTGAGACTTGATTAACGCACCAAGCCCTACAGCAGCTACCGCCGAGCCAAGCGCGCCCATACCAATGGCCATAGCCTTGCTGGCCTTTTGGGCATTACTGGCTTCTTTCTCGAATCGTTTTAGTTTTTTGTTTGAGCGGTCGAGGTCTTTGTGAAGCTTGCTGTTTTCTGCCTCCATTTTGACAACGAGGCGGGATATATTCTTAGGCATCTTTTTTCCTCGCTAGTGCGTCGAGCGCAGCAACAAAAGCCTTGTTTCGCTCCATCGCTTGTTCTGCACGCGTTTTCAGAATGAAGTCGCTAGCACTGATCGGCTTAGTGTTCTTTCCTCTATTCGCGTTACATATCGCCGCAGCTACAAACCCAGAATGAAGATTATCTCTGATGGGGCCAAACGGCTCACACTGATAATAATCAGCTAGCCGGGCAAAATCATTGTACCCCATCGCATCAACATCAGACGGCAGCACGCCAAGCGAAACAGCTAGGCGGCACTTGAAGCGCTCTTCTTCGCTGTCACTGGCTTTTTTTTAACTGTCAGCAAATCCATCAAGCCTGTGATCATCAGCTCTAAAGCTTGGCTAGATAAATCAGACTTGATTGCCGGTAGATCATCAAGCGTGAAGGCAGAGCACGAATAAGCAACGGCCACACACGCCTTTTCTGTGTCCGTTAGAGCATCATTACCGTATGACGCAGCCCATTCGTCAACCGTAAGCTCTGACATGCTCACAACGTCACCGGAGGGTAACTCTACATCAATCGATCTGCGCTTATTACCACTTATTATACTATTCATAATTAAGCCGCCATAATTGCACCGCTGATTTTCAGACTAAACGAAAGGGTATTTTTGTCTGAAATGCTTGGGTTAGCAGTGTAAGATAACGGAACAACGGCCATAGAATAAGTAGTTGTGTTCACTCCATCTGTGGCAACTATTTCGATATTTCTTGATTGCGTACCGCCCACAACATCAGCAATTAAAGCAAGCTGAACTGTGGCATCTAGTACCTGATTGCATTCAACTGATATTGTTTCACCATCGGCAAGACCGGGTATATATTCCATGCTGCCGTTGCTATCAAACGAGGTCACGTCAATTAAACTATTTGTCACCCCTAGTCCGCTAACATCAGTAACTTTCTCAAGGTTTGAAAACACCTCGGTTCCAGCACCATCGCCAATTTTTACTGTTATACCGCCGTAATATTCAGGCATTTTTTTATTCCTCGTATCCTATGTTGAAAGAAACTTCTGATATAAATTGCTTTAGTTCTGGTTCGTAATAGTTCAGCTCTTCAAAAGCATGGCACTTTGCAATATGCGCAGCACCCATGGCACCGACAAAGTTATCAAGCGCAGTTATTATTTTTTCAGATAGATCCGCAGCTCCGAATAACGAATCATCAAAACAAGCTACTGTAATAATTGATTCTCGCATGTCAATTTTATTCGTGGCAATATCCCTGAAAAAATTAGTGTCAGACTTTTTAAATGCAGCGCATGGGGTTTGTGTATCGGCTGGAATGACCAATGCATAAAGCCTATCTCCAATCACGTTAGTAATATCAGTGACAGACTGCAAATAGCTGTAAATGTTAGCCTCAATCATTTAAAGATTCTCGATCTTTTTGGCAACTTCTCTGGCAAATGTATCAATCATTTGTTTCTGGTTATCATCAAACGTTGACTGCATCCACCTGTGCGCTCTTGAGCCGCCGCGCTTGTTGTTTATGGGGTTATCATACCACTGCCCGGCATAAAACGCTTCTGCATTTGTCCCAAGCCAGATGTGCACCTTTCCGTATTTTACTTTCGATAAATGCTTTACGCTTCTTTTTGCAAACCCGCCAGATACTAATCTGCCGGTATATAATCTGTGTGCCTCGTCCCCTACTGGGATTTTGGCCTTCATTTTGGCTTTAACTGGTGAAACAGCTTTTACTGCTGCGCCCCTGACTGCCTTTGCCGCCGTTTTCTGGTCGAGCTTTTCCAGCTTTAATTGTAGCGCTGATAGTCCCAGCACTGTTTCGCGGCTAGTCTGTGAAAATAACGGCATTACCGCACCGCCTCGCCAGTAATAATCATTTCTCTGTTCATACCGGAGGTATTTTCAATTGATAAATTATCGTATGTAACGCCTTTGAAAATTATAATGTCGGTCTGATCGAAAATAGATTGATACCTGATTCTAAATTGTGTTTTAGTCGTGATTCTTTCGCCGTCTGCAAGGTGGTCTGTATCGTTTGAAACTTGTTTTACTGCAGCGCGCACTGCTTTTAATGTCGTGAATGTCTCGACACTTTCACCAATAGAGTTTTTTGACAGTGTTCGCGTCTTTATGATGATTGAATGCCTTAGCAATCCAGCTATCATGGAATAAGCACCCGTTTTTTGTCTAGGAACGATTTAGCTCCCATTGGTATTTCTTTAAGCGTCACGGGGCTGGTATTTTCTCTGTTGTTGTACAAGTGCCCGACTATTAAAGCAATCCCAGTTTTTATTGCCCCTGGCACCGAGTCAGGTAGTAAAAACCCTGATTCAACGGACACTTTAACGGCATTCGATCTTGAATATGTCGCAGGCCAGCTAGTTACGCATGTGATTGACGCGGGATATTCGACTAAATCAGCGTAATATTCTGCGCTGTCGAGCGTCTGTTCTGCGTTGTTTTCATCAAAATAGGTTATCACTACGTTAGAAATCATCTTGTCTGGTATTAAAATATAGCTAAAATCATTAAAGTAATAATCCCATGACTGAGTGAGCACCGAACGGCCCATGTACATTTCCGCCCAGTCTGTCGCAGCGTCAATAAAATCAGCTATTATTTCGTCATCTTCTGTAAAATCGATAACTAATCGCTGCTTTACCTCGCCCGGAGTCAAAACAGAATAGACAGATTTAGCGGTTTGTAATCGTTTCACAGAACAGCCTTTTCTTTTTTGACTGTAAGCTTTTCACGGCCCTGTTTTACCGGCACACAAAATCCAGCCTTAACAAGGTCTTTGGCTAATTCATTATCAATTTCGCCTTCCTCGCCTTTTCTGTAGCTAAAGCCATTACCAGAAACAGACGTGTTAAATATTACTTTCATAAGCACCCCAATTTAATAAAGGGGCCAGTTGCCCAGCCCCTAATCTAACTTATGCCATTACCAAATGCTTTACTGCAGAGGTATCAAGCAACTCGCCATCAGCTCTATTAAAGCCAAGGAAAGCAACTTGAAAAAACTCCGCGTAACGCTCTGCTAGCCGCTGCATTACCACACCATTCACACGTCGAATGGTATAAGCGCTGTGGTCGCCAAAAGTAGCAACTTTATTGCCAGTTGCAATGCTGGCGTAGCCAGTATCAATACCGAAACGATACCCATTGATAGTCGCCGGGATAGATTCAGCTACACTTGGTCGCCACAAAGGCCGTCCGTCTGCATCCTCAAGGTCTTTAATTGCTTTGAACGTCGAGTCATTAAACAAAAATGTACCTTGCCCGCCCATGCGATACGCAGGATCAACCGAGTGCTCTATCGCAGTTAGATCACTAAGCGCGATGGCCGCCGCCGCAGCTGCAGTTGCTCCAGCAGTAGACGCTGATAAGATGCCGTTTGGCTGCCCTGATCCAGTTCCAGTTGCAAAATGCGCAGCCTGAATTCTACCTAAACGCTTACCCAGGATGCCGACAAGATGGTTTTCAAGATTCACTTCGTTATCGGTCAATAACTGATTAGACACCCGAATCATCTTAGAACTGTACATATAAGCGCCCAAAACAGCCTGGCCGAATACAGTATCTTGCTCTGCCGTGGCGGTATTCTCTGCCAGCAACTCACCGATATTCCCGGTGTCATCGTTGGTAGGGAATGGGATATCATTACCTGTGCTAGTGGTAAGCACTGTGGCAAACTGCTCAAGGCCGCCGTACTGCTTCATTGCTTCGATTACACGCCCACCAAAACCCTCTGGGATAGTGTATCCACCGGCAGTAGTGGTGGTTGACTGTGCGCGCTGCTGTAGCTGTGAACGCTGCTCAGCGTTAAGCCCTGCCGCTCCGCTTCGCATGTAACGGTCGAATGTTTCGCCATAATCAACTTCACCTTCTGGCTGTTCCATTGAGCCGTTTTCTTGGCCTAGACTGGAGCGCTCTTCAAGCTGTTTTAGCTCACCGGCTTCTTTCTGGTTTGCGATGCGCTCATCCAGGACAGCTAATGCGTCTTTCTGATCGCTCCACTTTTGCTTTTCATCGACGGTAAAGCCGCGCTTTTCTTCTTCGGCTTTGGCGTGCAGTGCTTGCATATCGTTAGCAAGCTGATTTCTTTCTTGAATTAATGACATAATAATCACCTTATTTTTAAATAAAACTTCACTTCTTTGTTTGAGGTAATCACCCCATTAAAACAATTTCACGCTCTCGCGCCTCGTGCTCTAATTCGTTTTTCTTTTCTAAAATACTTTCGTTGCGCTTGTCCATTGATCGAACCGCAGCCGCTGTGTCTGGATATGCTGGGTAGGTCACTGGCGACACATCGAACAACTGATTAACTTCTAGGATTGTCCTGACAAGCTGGCCGTCAACTTCATCCCATGAGTCATTTTTAACAGTAAAGCCAAAACTCGATTGATCTACGTCACCACGTTTAAGCGATTCTCGCAAATCATTAGCGTAGGTGGTGTCAGGCATATCAATATCGTACTTTAACCCGCGCTCATCGACAGATAAAGACAAGGTGCCTGACACTGTGCGCCCCAAAATTAAGCTAGGATCATGGTTGAACAGTGCCCTAACATCATCATTTAGCGCATTATCAAATGCCCCTGGCGCTATTCTTTCAATAAATCCGCCAAGGTCTTCACTGTTTGAACTAAACACAGCACCATAACCAGAGGCGCGCTTACTGTCCGGCTCAATTGTTACTTTTTCACAAGTTAAACGTCTTTCAATTTCCATGAAACACCCCTGATATTTCCGCTTGTTCTAGTTTTTCGTCAACTTCTAAAGATAATATTTTGTTACGCACTTCTTTAATTTTTTCTTCGAAGCTGTCAGGGTAGATTGTTTTTGCCGTGGCCAAAACGTGACGCTCTAAAGCTTGGTCTAATCCGCTAATGATCTTTGATATAAAGTCATCCTGGGTTTTCGCCCCGTCTTTTACGGAATTATACCACCTAGCTAAACACTCGCTAGACCGCTCAATGATTGGCGTAAAATCTCTTTCCTGGCCAGTATCATTGCTGACTTCTTCTTGTTCTGCTTCTTTAACTAAATTACTGGTGGTTGTCATGTTTAATGGCACTAAGTATTCATCAAGACCTTCTTGTTTATTAAGATCCTCAAGCTCTCTCACCTCGTTAGCGCTAAGAAATCCGGTTAAAATTCCTGTTTTGTACGATTCGTAGCGGTCTTTTTGTGTGCCGCGAAGCAATCCATTTACGTTAAACTTGAAATAATACTTCCCCCTTTCTGCTGGGGTTAGTAGTTTACGGTCTAATTCCTGCTCCCACTTCACTATCCACGGCATCATTGTATAGCGAATGTATTCTATGCCCTGCTCGACAATGTTATTAAAGCTGGATTTCTCTAAATCCCTGAGCATGTGAGGCGGGATATTGTAAATGCGCGCTACTTCTGTCACTTGGAATTTTCTTGTTTCAAGGAATTGCGCTTCGTTCGGTGGTACGCCGATTCGCTTGTACTTCAGGCCTTCTTCAAGTACTGCAACCCCGGTATACCCTGAGCCTTTCAGCGCGTCCCATTGGGATTTCAAAGATACTTTAGCATCTTTACCAAGCGAATCATCCATCTCCAGCACTGCGCCCAAGCTGGCACCTTGGCCAAAAAACTGCGCGCCAAACTTTTCAGCAGCCAAGCCAATACCAAGGGTTTCAGCGTGCGCTCTAATCGGTGATACGCCAAGTATATTGCTTCCTGATGTCATCGCAGGAATGTGTAAAATGTTCGCTGGATCTATCTTTACTTTGTTGTTGTTGACGTTTACGTAAAAAACTAGCTTGCCGTTTTCTCTCGCCGCCGCAACGTTATTAGCTTCAATTGTTTCCAATGCTAGAGGCCTACCTGTATTTGTACCCCTAGCAACAAATGAGTATGCGTTTCCAGTAGACAACGACTGCTGCTGCATTGATTGCCGCCAGCAAAATGAGGTTTGATCGTCGTTTGGCGCTGTTTTTACAAGATCATTTAATGGGTGACCATGAGCTATTACAGATCCATCGGCAGTCTTCTCGTGCAAATTAACTGGAATTTGGGCAATTGTTTCTGAAATCAATTTGATCGCAGCGCTAACGGCTGTAAGAGACTGCCCGGATGTTTCGTTAACAGACATTCCAGAGGCAGAAGGCCCGGACAAGAACGCGCCAGCTAATTCGCTCTCAACATTAATGGCGCTAATTGGCGTGGTCGGATTATTGAGCGATGCTCTTTTACTAAACGGCCACATATATTTTTACACTCATAAGATAAAAAGCTCGTTTTCTTCGTATGTCGATACTTTTACACCTTGGAACATTGCGCGATTTAAAGCCATGATCCCAGCGATTATACCATCTATTTTATTTTGCGGCAGTTCCTTTCTCGGAAAGATGTTTTCTTTCACATCTACGTGTGCTACCACATTTGAAGCCTGCCATGCCAGGCATGGGTCATTGTTGTGGTGTAACCTTCCATCTAAAATTAAAGCCTCAAGCTCTTTCATTGGCTCGCTGAAATTTGCCACCGTTGCCCCGACCTCTACCATCGTTAATCCTGCTTCGCTGAGATGCGTGCTAATTTGCGTTGCCTGGTATGGATCATAACAGCACTCGACCACGTTAAATTCCATCGCTACGCGGTTCACCTCGTCTTCAATAAAATCAAAATCAATGATGTTTCCTTCGGTTGCCTCAATTATCCCTTGACTTGCCCATCCTGAGTATTGAGAATTCCGCGCGTTGCTAATTGTGTTTTCAGGCAGCCAGTATTTACCAAACAGATAGTAATGGATCTTGCCATCATCTTCTCGTCGCTTGAATAGCTGAGCAAGCGCAGCTATATCATCACGGCTCGCCAAATCAAGACCAAGCCAGCACGGTTCATCAATGAAGTCTTCTGGCGTAATCCCATCGATGCCGCACGATTCCCACTTACGCATATCAAGCCAAGCAGTGCCTGCGTTCACCCAAACATTCAATCGTTTTGTTAAAAAGTTATTTGTAGCACTGGGGAGGTTTTCAGCTTTAAGTGCTAGGCGCTCAATGTCCTGGGGATTTACTGAGATCCCGTAGTTCGGATTCGCTTTTATCCACGACTCCTTCTTCGTCCAATCGTCGCACTCGTCTATCGTGTAAATTATCCCGAAATATTGTTCGTCTGCGTGCGTGTGATCTAAGATTTTTCTTGCGTATGTTCTTTGCTCGAAGCATATACCCGCCCGATTAAATCCCGCTGTACTAATTAACCATAAAACAGGTTGCCGCCGCGCCCCTGTCCCCGTCTCTAACACGTCGAAAATGTCTCGGTACTTGTGCGCATGAAGCTCGTCGATTACTCCGCAATGAATATTAAGGCCATCATGGTTGCCGCCCTGGTCGCGACTCAACGGCTTGAAAGCTGAATTAGTGCTGGTTGAAACAATGGTGTGCGGCTTGGCCTTCCCCATGATCTCGGCGTTAAAATATTCACCAAGGTCTGGCGTAAGCTTTAACATTTCGACAGCGTCATTAAAGACGATGGCAGCTTGGTCGCGGGTAGTTGCAGCACTGTAGCACTCTGCGCCACCTTCGCCGTCAGCGAATAGACAGTAAAGAGCCACGCCGCTTGATAGTGTTGATTTGGCGTTCTTCCTTGGCACTTCGACATACATTGTCTTGAATCGTCTGTAGCCGTCTTTATCGATCCACCCGAAACAGGTAGTAAGGATGAATAGCTGCCAAGGCTCAAGCTTGATCGATGTGCCGCGCAACTCGCCCTTTACGTGTGGCAACTTTTCTATAAATCGGCAAACTCTTTCTGCCCGGTCGGTGTCGAAGTGATACCCTGCAGGTGGTTTAAGCAGATCTTGCTGTTGGCGTTCTACGCATTGCTTCACGTAAACGCACGCTGGAACCTTATCGGCGAGAACGTCTTCAATATATTGGTTTGCTTGTCCAATATAATCAGAATCCATTAAACTTGTTGCCCTTCGCTTTGGCGTTATTGGCAACCACTTTAGACCTTGATACAGGGGTCAGTCCTAGCTCGCCAGCATAGCCTCTCATTGCCGAAACCATAGCCGCTGAGAATGGTTCGCCGCCGCTCGCCGCCTTTGAAAAGTCTGTCCACATTTGGCAATAGATAGCCAAGGTGGTGAAGTCCATATCCGTGACCACTCCAGCTTTTTGAAGTATGCCAGATATTCTGTTCCACTCTGCCAAGCCTGGCCCCATCAGCCACGGCGGCGCGTCCGGCAGATTATCCGCTGGATATGTTGGCTCAAAGTCGTTGGTACGGCATGGCTGTGCTGTGCCTTTAAGCTTTTTTACTGCTGCCGGGAGTGCCATGAAAACCTCAGCTTATAAGTGCATGTGTGAAAATTTAAC
>Ga0209344_10001269_pt1 | contig 34076 bp, 22 predicted proteins | sample Cruoilmetagenom6_FD_187293 | JGI IMG/M metagenome (GOLD analysis project Ga0209344, IMG submission 187293) | Oil polluted marine microbial communities from Coal Oil Point, Santa Barbara, California, USA - Santa Barbara Oil Seep Sample 6 (SPAdes)... | ecosystem: Environmental > Aquatic > Marine...
CTATAATTAGCCGTTATGTAAAATAGCCGCTACCAAGCGCTCGATTGTTTTATAAAATCAAATTGCTCTGGCAATTTATTTTACACACAATTATCCATCGCTTGCCAACGCCAAAATAAAAGCTAACTTTTTTACTGTTATTGAAATTTTAACGTATTTGAATAATTGTGCACGATATTTTTTTCTACGTGATTCTCGTTGATTGTCATAAGAGCTTAAATTTTAAGAAAAATAAAATTCCAAGCACTTATTCTATTCTCGTTACTATTTGGTCTTTTTATTGGAACTACTAATATTATGTAAAATAGAATTTTGAAGATTTGTACTTCTTTATTTTTGATTATATCTTTTTTTCTTGATAAAAAAAGAAACAAAAAAATCATGACTGCATATAATTTTAGAAACAATTACGGCTCGTTACACTATATTTTAGGAAACATTGTAACTAATTAAGATTGCTTTGAAATCCCTTGTATATTTAAAATTCTTAAGAAACTATATTACTAAACCCCTAAAATATTACGCTCCTCTCTCCTATTGTTTTAGCTAAAATTTTATGAGGCCTCATTACTTTTATTTAGCAATGATAATTCCATAAAAGTATCAAAGCTTTTATATAATTCAAGAATATTTGGTTCTGAACTATAATCATTAACAAGTTTAGGCAGATTACCTACAAAATGATATATGCTACCATATCTGTTAATAGTATTAACTTTACCTAAAATTGCATTGTATATTATGTTTTTTAAATTTCTACTAACTTCATTCTTTTCGAAAACATTATAAACATCTAATTCTGCTAAAGCAGAATAGTTTCCATTTAAATAGCCTGAAACATCGAGAATAGACAATTTATTTTCAATTATGAATTCTTTATCTTTCGAATTCAAAATTCCTTTATTGTATCGATAAGAGCTATCATAAAAATCTTTTTTATCTTCTTTATTTATATCAATAAGTATGTTTAACTTTTTAAGTTTTTCTATTTCAATTGAGTTTTCGTTTATGCTTATTGAGTAACGATGGAACTTTAAATTGCTTAATAATGATGGCCATTTTGAAGAAGAATACACATTTCTTATTTCATTAAAATCTATCTTTTTGTTATAGTTGTTATTTCTTAATAATTTTATTGCAACCTTATTATATAGACTTTCTGGAAATAAATTGATATGTTCAGATGGTAAATCAAACCAAGATATTTCTAATTCTTCAAAATCGTAAATATCAAGTAGCTTTCTAATTATTTTTGGTGAATGTATTCTAGTATAATTAGCTAAAAGATGACGAATTCCTTTTTCTGACATTGATTGAGTATAGACAATCTTATTTATTGAAGCTTCTTCTTTTAAGAGTCCATTCTCTTCAAATATCTTCAAGGCTACATCAATATTTATTACGGAATAATCTTTTCTCATGTTGTACATAGTCCAAAAACTATTGATACTTGTTATATCAATTTTTCTTTCTTGATGTAATGACAATCTCATATAACTTAAAAGGTTTACCCATAAATCAAAAGAACCAATATGGCTAGTTCTAGAAATATACTCTTTCAAAGTTAAATTGAGGTAATTGTTTTCTATAGCAATTAATCCTAATGATAATAATATTTTTTTTGCATCATTTAAAATCCATCTTGGACGATAGCTTTCCCAATTATATTTTTTTATAAAATCTGATAAAATTGAAATACCAATATCTTCATCTGAATTAACAAATATTTTAATGCAATTTTCTAATTCAATTAATGATTTATCTTCAGTTCCATGAATAAAAAGATTAACTAAAATATCCGTAACTACTTTACTTCTCCTAAACTCATCTTCAAAATAGTAATCAATTTTATATTTTAATTTGAAAGGCTTACTCTGTTTATTGAAAAAATTATCTTCTGATAATATATCTTGTTCTAAAATTACTTGAAACCTTTCTGTGCCATAGGCATCATTACTAGTAACATTGTAAAGAATGGTAGAATCATTTTCTATAACGAATGTAAACATTCCAAATAAGTATTCTGAACTAGTAATATTTTCAATATCAAAGCCATTAAATATCAAACACTTAACATATGTGTATAAAAAAGAGTTTAAACTGGAAATATGATCTCTATTTACAATATTTGTAATTAATGCTAAATCATAATAGTTGACTATTTCTAAATCATTAGGACTAACTGCACTCAATGATTCTCTCAATTGAAAATAAAATGATCTTATTGCTTCGAAATCAATACAATCGTTAACTATTTCTTTAAAGATATTAATAGATGAAAATTTTCTAATAATATCAAGACTCATTTTATCATCAAAATCAAAATGTGAAAATCTAGATAAAAACTTCTTTTCTCCATTGATGATAGATTTATATACTATTTTATCTACTTTTTCTTTTCTTTTAGAAAAATTAATTCCTAACTCTTTTAAATGTTTATTAAAGCTGTCATGAAACAATGAGATTCTATTTAATCTAACTTCAAATAAGTAGGGATATGCATTTATAAACTCATTAATACAGTCATAAAGTTCATCAGATAAAAACAAACTCAATTCTGATTTCATGAAAAAAGCTCGTGAAGTCAAAAATAGAGTTAATGCACTTTTAGTATTTACGTCTTTTATAATTTTGCTGTAATAATCTTCTACATCTTTTAATTTTTCAATAGATAGAACTTCATTAAACGTTTTATAATGCTCGCTAATGAATCTAACTAATATGGGATATCCATTAGTAAGCTCATATATCTTATTACAAGTTTTATAATCAATTATATGATAAAGTTCATTTAATACCTTATGGGTGTTTTTTTGATTCCAATTACTTAAAATTTGTTTATCCCATTCTATCTGATATTTCAAAGGTCTTGAAAGAATAATAGTCTTGCATTTTGAAGATAGATTATTTATGAACTGAATAAAAGACTCTAACTCAATTTCATTATAATTCTCGACATGATCTAAACCATCAATTATTACAGTTTTATTAGATTTACTTATCTTCTCAATAATTTCTAGCTCACTTCTATTTTTATAATCATCGAACAATTTCTTCGAAATATCAAATAAAAAATTCTTGTATTTTAGTCTAATATTTTTGTCCTTGTCTTGTTCAGATATCCAAAATCGATAAATAATATTGTTCTTATAGACTTTGGATAATGTATTTACATAATGGCTTTTACCTATACCTGGATTTCCCTCAATAAAAAGAATTTTTGAAAATTCTAACCGTTTTTTACCAACATCAATAGTTAATTCCAGAAGTTTAGTATCAAAAACCTTAATTATTGGTAAGTCTTCTCTTTTTATTTTAAAAATTTTATCATCAAGACATTTACTAAAAAATCGAGCAATTGTTAACCTTCTTTCCCCATTTGAGGAATAAAGCTTATTAATAATATCATCAGCCTCAATTCGTGATAATGAAATGATATAAACACCATTTAACTTTAAAGCAGGTAGTCCAAAAATCTCAAAACTGGGTTTTATGTTGATATTTTTAAAAATAAGAACATTTCTGCCATTAGCAGATAATGAATGTTTTTTACCTTTAATATCAACTTCACCTTTAGAGAACTTTAAATTACTCAAAGAAATTTCATCAAAATCTTTAATTTGAAAATATATAGATTCTATATCATTAATGATTTTAATATCATCGAAGTTATTATCGACTTTGGCTTCAATCTCTAGAGAGTTAAAGTTTCTTTCAACATCCATCATTACCAAAAACAAAAAAGTTATTTGTTCTTGATAAGTGTATCCTTTAAATGCATTTCTTGATGGTCTCATTTTAAATTCCAAAGTATTTAACTGAATCACTAGCGAGACTTCTGTAGTCGGGTTCTGATGATATATAAGTTAAAACTTCTATTTCAAAATCCCACTTACTGATATGATGTTCTAAATATTTCTTTGATCTATCTAGTTTAGAGTGAGAATCGATTGTACAGGCAATTATTATTTTTGACGGCCTAATATCTTGTGCCATTTCTAAAAGACTATTTAAACTTTTTTTGTTTTTTTCATCTAATAATTGCTTACTATCATGTTTGGCTTCACCAATAATTAAATGACCATCAGATTCACAAATAATATCAATGTCAGTTAGAGGCTTACTGGCTAGATAAGAATCATAGATATTTAATTGTGGATTATATTGAAAAGATACCCTTGACCTTCTTCTCATAGAAAGCAAAGTATTTAAAACCGTATAATTGCCTGCAAATGAAACTTTAGATGTGCCATTATTTAGAAAAAAATTGTTTTGTATCAAACTATTTAGCTTATAAGAATATGGATGTTCGATTGGGAAAGAATATTCTTCTTCACATCCTTTGCATTTTATCGTTTCTGTAATTTCAGATAAAGAAAACCAATATTTAGATGAACAAACAGGGCATTTTGCATTAAATCCTTTAAAGAATATCTTTTTTTCGCAATAATCAAATAAAGTAGCCCTTAACCCTTTCTTTAAATCTTCTTCACTATAGTATGTTGTTCGTGTAGGATCAAATTGCTTTCCTAAACTAACAAATATTTGTTTACAATTATCGATAATCTCTTCAAAAGTAATTGTGTCTCCCTCTACTCTATTATTGGTTGAAAGACTTTTAATAATATCAAACCAAAACTTATCATCAATAAAATCTTCAACTTCATGAAAGCTATTATTAAATAACTTTATTAAGGATTCTAATCTGTAGCTTTCATCATTAAATTTGAGCTTTTCGTATTTAGTTCTTATTTTTTCGGAATTTATTAATGGATGTTGCACCATCATCTTAATTCGTGTTAAAAAATCTGGGATTTTAAAAGATATGAAGTTATTAGTGTTTGTAGCAAGATTGACTTCAATAGAAAGACTATTTCTTTTGTTAACTCTTGCCTTTGTTCTTAAAAGACTTTGAGCATCCTCTGTTTTACAAAACCACACATTTGAAGTTAGTCCACCTGATTTAATAATATCCATATCCATAAACCAAGTATTTTGAAGTGGATGTTTTGTTTGGTTAAATGTTAAATCTGGAATATTTATAAAAATATCGTCCTCAATTGAACCAAAATGCTGTTTTATTAATGGTTCTTCAATTTGAAAAGGTCCTATTCCATTATTATCCATAATATCGAAAGGGAAATCGTTTTTATGAACAAAAACTCTGTGATGTTTTAACTTACTTTGAAGATTTGTTCTAATATCTTCAAGCTCTTTATCTTCTAAAGATTTTGATATCAATTCTATTCGATTCTCTCTGCCAACCTGATAAAAAAGAGCATCTAGATTAGTGAATTCAACAAACTCATTAAATTCAGCTTCAGTTATAAAAAACTGGCAAGGTTTATCATAATGATTAAATATGAATAATTGTCTATTCCAATAATACAATAGATCTTCTATTGTTCCAGTGTTTTTTGAAATAATCAATTGAAAATTTTCGAATTCATTCCTTCCTTTAGGCCTTAAAACTTGTGTGTTGATATTTTGATTAGACAAAAAGCTTTTGTTATATACTTTATTTGTATAAACTAGCCCAAATAATTCATTGAAATTTTCATCATTAACTTCTATTATCTTATGCTCATTAGCTAAAGTAGCCTCTGTCATATGAAACCTACTTATACCTAAATTTAATTCAAGAAAGTCTTTCAATAATGTTTGATTAGTATTACTAATAAGAAGATCGATTAGAGCATGTTCTTTTGAAATTGTAGGAATCATGAAAAATGAGCCAACGCCATTGAACCTATTCCCAGGAGAATCAATATCAAAATATTCAAAAGGCAAAAATATCTCAAGATTTTTTAGATAGTCAACAGATACGTTAGTTGTATGGTATATGTAATCTGGATCATAATATTTAATTATTTCTAAATATTTTATTGGTACTACATCATTTTCGATAGGAATTATTGGTGTATATCTTCCTCCCCAAAGTTGAGAGCACGTCATAATTAATTTATATAGTTTATCAAATGGGTAATCTTTTTCGATAAATAATATATTTCTAATATGTCTATTCCTTGTATTGATATTTATACTCATGCACTGTCTATTTGTTTTGGAAATTCTTAAAAATAAATTAGTTATACTAAATAGTTTTAAACTAAAGTCTATGGCTAAAAATTAATTATAGGGAGAATTTAAATTTACAAAATATTGCAGGAACTTTTATGAGGGGAAACCGTAAATATTAAAACTTTATTTTATTTATATCCATTCCACACACATTCCACTTCTCTCCTATCGTCGTTACGTAAAAAGAGTGTTTCATTAACATTGTATAGAAACATTTGTCAAGAAAAAAATAAAGAAACTGTAGTAACAACTTTCGCTTTTAACCAAAGCTCAAGTTACATAACGCAGAACATTATAGTACAAATGTTCATTATGTTGTTTAAGCCTTTGTTTCCATTTGATAGCTATAATGTAGTATTATGTAAAATATCCCAGAAGCATTGTTCTACTACAGAATAATTGGAACTTGGGTCATTAAATTATTAAGCGGTTTGCTTCGCAGAGTTTTTTAAAACATTATGTATCTATAATTAGTCGTTATGTAAAATAGCCACTGCCAAACGCTCGATTGCTTTTATAAATACAAATTGCTTATTGCAATTTATTTATAACACAATTATCCATCGCTTGCCAGCGCCAAAATAAAAGCTAACCTTTTTACTCTGTTATAAAATTCGCGTATTTGATAAAATGTACGTAATAAAAAATTTTACGTGATTCTCGTGGATTGCCACAAGAGCATAAATTTTATGAAATCGAATTTTTATGAGATTCACGAACACATTTGAACTTTTTGTAAATATTTAAATATGTGAGTAAAAATAAAATTCTATGCACTTGTTAACTTTATAACTTCAATTAATCCTTTTTTTAATCTTTCATTATCTTTTGTCTTGAAACAAAAGAAACAAAAATTCAAGGCTGAATATAATTTTGGAAACAATTAACGGCTCATTCACTATATTTTAGGAAACATTGTAACTCGTTTACATTGCTTTGAAATCCCTTATATAATTGAAACTCTTAAGAAACTGTATTGCTAAACCCCTAAAATATGCACGCTCATTTCTCCTATTGTTTTAGCCAAAATTATATTAGGCCAAGTTAAAATCGAGGTTCTATTTTACATAATATTTAAAAGGCTAATTAGCCTTCGCCTTCTTCAGATTCTTTATTTTGTTCTTCAAGCTTCAAAATTTTTGATATTTGCAACATTTTTTCATTCTCTTTATATTTTTCAGAATTAAATTTCAATTGAAGTTCTCCAATTGCAGTTTCTTTGTGTTCTTTAGACGAATTAATAATTTCAATTAAATCTTCATAATTATTTAAAAATATCGAAAAATTGTCATCAGATTCTATTAAAGGAATGATAATTTTTAAAGTACTACTTTCAGGTTTACTTGATAAATTTCCATGTTTAATAAGACCTTTTTCAAAAAAATTGAGCTCACTTTCCTTTACTTCTCCCCTTTCATTTATAAATATATCTCTTATGCTGGTATATGTACTTCGTAATTTATTTCCATTTAAGCTTTCAATCAATTCATCCCAATAACCAACATCAGCTGGAATAGTTTCTTTTTCCAATGCTATATCTTTCATATAATCATCATAAGTACTATAAAAAGCATCCGAAAATTTATGAATCAAATTATTATTCATCAAAGCAATTAAAATTTTATAATTTTTGTCATCAGTCTTAAATGCTTCAAGAATTTCTTCTTTAGATAAAGAATCAAAATGCTCTAGTGCTTTTATCGAAACCAATTCAATAAGTTTTAAATCTTGCCTATTTAAGTGTTTGAAAAAACCTTCAGAAATTAAATTTGGTTCGATTTTAAAATGCATATGCCAAGAGCTTAATTTCTCTATAAAGTGCTTTACTTTTTCTTCATTATCTCCAAACACTTTAGTAGAGATATTATCAAAATCTTTTAATGCCCAATCAATATCTAATGAAGAAGTTCCATAACTATTATTTGTAATATTATAAATTATGTCTTTTAATTTAGGGAATCCATTAGCAGTATTATTAGTAGTTATTAATTTTAGCAAACTGCCGTAAGTATTGTATATCTCAATCTTGCTTGAAATCTTGATAACTTGCTCTTCAGTTAGACTTCTTAAAGAATTTTGGAAATTAGAAGAATTGTTATGTGCAGTTTGGAAATCTGATATTGCAATACAATATGCATCAATATAGATTTCATCTTCATTTATTCGAGCCGAGGATAATTGATTATAAAATGCTGTTGCTAATGTAAGCTTTAGTGGTTGTTTTTCAATTGTTTTTAAAATTTCTATATATTTTGAAAAATTGTCTTTATCAGTATATAAGACAGTTTTTACTTTTGCATTCACGGCATCGATTATTCTTTTTAATTTAAAATCACTTTTAAGAATATTTAATTCATTTAATCTATTATTAGCTTTATCAATATCTAGTATATCACTATCATCAAAAAATGAATCTAGTAATTCCTTTTCCTTACAATTTATTTTATATTTTTTATAATCACTTTTTGTATCATTTATAAAATTTAAAAATGAATCAGGATTAAAATTAACATTTGTAATTAATGAGAATAAATCTAAATCAAGTTTTTCTACTTTAATAAAATCTTCTATGGTTAATAGTTGCGAAAAGTATTTTTCTTGAACTTCATCTGTATTAAAATTTTCTTGTAATTTTCTTAATACTTTCTTTATGATATCCTTACTAATTATTTTATTCGTGTTTTTTAAAATAGCTTTATGATTATCATTGAATTCAGTAAATTGGCCATCTACATGAATTAGCCCTTTCCCAAAATCTTTCCAAAAAGTATTCATCATATTTTCTGAAAAAGTCTCTTTAATAACCTCATAAATTCTAACCAATCCCCTATACTTTTCATTTAATGAAATTGAAGAATTTGCTTGAATAAAATATTTCTGAAAAGCACGATGTTTTAAAGAGGATTTTATGATATCTTCTTTACCTTCTCTTAACGCAGTTTTTAATTGTCTATCCAATAAAACTTCATCTGCCAATTCTTTTTTAACTCCAAAAGTTATCATAGAAATACTCGTATCTAAATTTTCATCATCATCAAATAAAACTTCAGCATTACCCAAATAACTACGATTTAGTATAGCTTCATTAGTTTTTTCAAGTATCTTATCTTTTGCTAGAATAAATAATGAAATGTATCTAATTTTAATGTTACCTTTTACAATATCATCATTCCATTCTTTATACATGGCCACTAAATTATTAACGTAATTAATAATCTGTCTTGGTTTTATCGTATCATGAGAGGATAAAATGTCAAATAATTTGACTACATACTCTTTTTCATCTTTAGAAATCAATTTTTTTCCAAAGGCTTCATCAATATTATAGTTTAAAAATGATTCCCATTGCGTTACAACTGGTGGTGTAATTCTAAAATTCACAGAAAAAGTTTTACTAATAAAACCATGATATCCTTTTTCTAAATGCTCTTCTAATTTAGATTTATCGTATGGTATTATAACCCATGATTCAAAGTTGTAATTATCCTCTGCAAAAAATGTATGTATTGATGACCATAAAGATTTTATTTTTTCATTATCTAGTCTATCTAAATTATCAAAAACAAGAATTAATTTCCCTTTGCTTTTTATCTCATGTTCAATATTTGTAAAATATTCACGAAATTGCTTGACTGATGGTTCATCTTCAATAATATTCTGTACTTCTTCTGAATTTATTTCACTTCCATTAAACCAATAAAACATTTTACCTAAAGTTACCCATTTAGTATCTCTATCTATTTCATCTTTTTTCGCATTCTTTTCTCTCTCTTTTTTGTACTCTTTGCGAGAAAGATTGAAGCCCCAAATAAGCAAACCAATTGGTATAAAATAAATCCATAATATTGGCTTCCAAATACCAAAATTTACAGAATTCAATATGTCATAATCTTTTAAAATATTTTCGTATGAGCTTGAAAGTATGGTAAATAATAATATAGCAAATGATATTATTAGCCAATAAGGTTTAATTTGTGGATACTTCTGTGTGTGTGTTGTTGAAGTATTTGAAAGCAATCTGTTTTTTAAATCTTTCCATTTTTCTTTTTCAGTTAAAAATTCTTTTAAGAACAACTCATTTATTAATTGCTCCAAAAAAGATTTCCTAGTTAAGTCTTCTTGACTTCCCCAAGAATCAAAAATAAAAGTGTGATAATTACTTCCTAATTGAGATTGAATAATTTTAATTAAATTAGACTTCCCAGAACCCCATTCACCTTCAAGACCAATGACTTTTTTTTCAATTTTATCTTCTTTAATAACTTGAGATATTACTTTAGCTAAATTGTCTTGAGAACCTCCTTCAAATTTATCTTCTCCTTTAGCTATTTTTGATAAGAATTTTGGATAATCATTTTTTGCCATCTAAATATGTGTTATAAATTAAAAAAATCAAAATAAATAATTGATTTTTAGCCATATATAAATTATATGGAAGTGCTTTTTATTAATTGTTATAGGGAGAGTTTAAATATACTAAATTTTGTAGGAATTGTATTGTGGGAAAACCGTAAAGTAAAACAAAGTTTTTAACATTTGTTTTCATTTCACACACATTATGCTTCCCTCCTATGTCGTCGCATAAAAAGTGTTCCATTAACATCGTAGAAGAAACTTTTAAGAATAAATTTTTTAAAGAAACTGTAGTAACAACTTTCGCTTTTAAGCAAAGCTCAAGTTACATAACGCAGAACATTATAGTACAAATGTATTGTTTTGTATTTATAGTGGTATTATCCATTCGTAAGCTATAATTCTATATTATGTAAAATATCCCAGAAGCTGTATTTATTCTTTACGATATTCAGTACTTGGGTCATTAAAATTTTAAATACACGATTCTCGTGGATTTGGAATTTTATATTTATAAGGAAATCATTTGTAGCTATAATTTGCCATTATGTAAAATTGCCGCTACCAAACGCTAGATTGTTTTTATAAAATCAAATTGCTTATTGCAATTTATTTATAACACAATTATCCATCGCTTACCAACGCCAAAAAAAGTAAAAGCTTTTAGCTTCGTATTTATAATTCGTCTGTAATTAAAATTCTCGTTGTAAAAAGTTTTCAGAAACTTCTCGTTAGCATTACGCAACAGTACAAAATTTCCCCTAGCTCAATTCCTTGCTTAAAAATTTCTGTACACTTGCTTTATTCTCACTTCTATTAAAATATTCATTTAATTGTAACTTCTAATATTATGTAAAATAGAAATTGAATATATTGAACTTCTTTAGGTTTTACTTATCTTTTTTTCTTGATAAAAAAAGAAACAAAAAAATCAAGACTGCATAAAACTTTGGATCAATTAACGGTTCGTTACGCTATATTTTAGGAAACATTGTAACTAACCAAGATTACTAAAGAAAAAGCCTTAAAACGCAGAAATACCTATAAAAACAGTAACTAAACCCCTAAAATATGGTCGCTCCACTCACCTATTGTTTTAGCCAAATTTTTATGAGGTCATTTTTATTAACCTTTAGGCTATTTTATCAATTTCATAAGTATCGATATGCCTCATTTCATTTAGTAACAATTTCCAAATATTTTCCTTGAATTTATCTTTAAATATTCCGAAATGACCAATTTTATTAGAATTAAAATCTTGGGGTAATAGATGAACTTGTTTTATTCTTGCATTGCAGAATTTTGACTCTAACCATTCGACTGCTTGTTTAGGTGCATATATATCATCTTCAATACTAAAAGAAGTTATTTCTTGCTTTAGTTTTTCAAATACCGTTTCTTCAAGAGGTAATTCACTCAATAAATACTCTTTCTCCCTACCCCAATTACTCCACTGCTTTGCAACATTTTTAGGAAGATCTTCCATACGACTAATTCTGCTTGTTGGCATGTAACCAAACAATTGAATCATAACAGGGAATATAATATTCCAATTTGCCCACATTTTTACTTTATCAATACCATTCCAATATTTCCAAAAACCTGATTGAGCAGCTACAAAAATTATTTTATCTAGTATTACCGATGATTTAGACAATCCTAATAGCTGTCCTCCCATGCTGTGACCAAGGAAATATTTTTTGGAATTAGGATAGTTCTTTATTACATAGTTAAGTACACTTTCTAAATCTTTCTTTCCCCAGTCTGTAACATTATTCGTTAACTCCTTAATCGGTTCATTTAATGAGTGACCTATGCCTTTATAGTCAAATGTAATAACCGTAATATTTTTTTTAGATATAAATTCAGCAAATTTTTGATAATAAGATTGCTTGACACCAGTTGCTGAAGCTATAACGAGAACTTCATTACTACCTGTTCCTTCAAATAAAGTAGCTGAAAGCTTTCTTGAATCCGTTTTCATTTCTATTATTCTCATGATTAATACTTTAGTTCATAATTTATAGCCTTTAATACTTAAAGAGTCCATTATATATTTCTAATACTATTGCCATTACATTTTATAAGTATTTAATTAATGAAAACCTTAAAAAACTGTCATTTCTAAAATTTGATAGAATAAATTCACTTTCTGATATTTCAGTGAAGAACCTGCCTTCAATTTCAACTTTCATACTACTACCAAATCTCCTTGAAGCCTCTATACTAAATATTTTACTAGATGATTCCAAATCAAATATGCTACCAAGTAAAATAGATGTATCCTGAACATTATTGAAAGCTATTCTGCTGCCAAAAAAAATATCATTTTGCATAGCACTTAATGCTAAATCACCTCTGTCATCATACAGGTATTCACTAATTAGACCAGCATCTATACCAGAATTTTTAATATTACTTATAGTAAATTCTAATCCAGCAGTTAATGCTAAAAAATCTTGAAATTCACTTTGTCTATATATACTTTCTAATTTCCATGAAAAAGCATTATGAGTAAGTTGCAGATCTAAACCAGTTTGATTAATTATAGGATAAATAGCATCGATGTTCCCTTGATTATTAAACTGAAATAAAGGCTCTCTTCCTATGCCATAAAAATGAGATAAACCTATATCAATTATTGAAAAACTATGAGCATATCTTATAGCAAAATCTTGGTGCCACTCTTTTGATGACCTTTCATATTTAATATCTTCTGAATGAATAACAGTTTGAAATCTAAAACGTCCTTTTTCACCTGGATAATTTCTTTTACGATGAAAGGGTAAATAAAAAAAGTCTAATGTTCCAAAACTTGTATTTAATGAATATTGGACCATAGGCTGTCCTAATTTTTGCTCTCCGTCAAAACTTTCAACTACATCTGTTTGGTTTATGATATCAACTAAATGGTTGCTTTCTGTAACACCCCAAAATATTTTTTTTAAACCAATGCTTAATTCCCAATTATTTTTAACCTTTTGATAGTAGAGTTCTCTGATATCCCAATGGGTGCGTTTATTATCAATATCTAACCTAAAAAAAATTTCGGTATTTATACTTTCATATCCTTTATTCCACTCTAAAATATATTTTGGTCTTATTGCAAGTGAGGGAAAATGACTTTTTTGACCATCAAAGGATGGAGAATTATAAAAATACCTGTATTCTGCTTCTAGGTCTAACTCAAAATCATGGTTGAATTCTAGGTTTTGAGCAATTCCTAAATGAGCAAAAAGTAGTAATACAATTGAATATCTATTTTTCATATTTTTTTAGTTTGATGATAGAATACCAGAAACCAGTTTTCGGTCTCCGGTACCTATCAAAACAACTCACCAACTATTAATCAGTTTCTTTTTAAGGCATTTTGAGTAAAGTCTTCTTCTGTTAGATTGACGTCGAAATTATAATCGAAAAAGTCCAATAACGTTTCTTTTTTATTTTGGTAGTTAACCATTTTAAGCGTATTGGCTCTCCAAAACTTATCCTTATATAGCTTATAGTTTTTATAATCTAGAGTTTTCAACAACGCGTTTTTCCTATCATAAAATTCTATTTTCTCAATTCTATAACCTTTATTTTTATTATACGAAACAACTCTTTTTGTGTAGCCAGATTTTGGGTCTAAAGGGTCTTGCTCTACAATTAGTAAGTTTTCTTTTTCTTCCAAGAATTTATAATTATACTTTTCTACTTCTTGAGATGATAAGTCTTCATAAGCAAATTCACTACCTACAAAAGGTCCTGATTTGTTATTTGAAGAAATTCTTTTAACACGCTTTATAGAAGGTAGATACAACCACTGATCATCTGAACTAATCTTGTGTGTATAAGTTAGCGTAGATGTTCCTTTAACATCACGTGGACTTTCAAATACTATAAGTGATTTATCACCATCTTCGTGTAATTCAAGCGTCTTTATTGTTAATGACCGTTCACTAATTTGTCCGTTGCTATTTGTTAATAGCATTTTTAGATTTACTATTGAACTATTAAAGCCTAAATCTGCTTGTACTGCGGCTTTAGCGATTTCTAATCCTTTGTTTTCTTGGGCTATACTCATTGCTGTAATTGCAATTGTGGTAGCCATTGTAATAATTAAATTTTTCATTGTTTTAAATTTTTAATGTTTATCTGAAATAAAAGAAGGATGTGTACTTCTTTGTGATTCTCTTTTTTTCTTTATTTGTTAATATTAGTAATGATGGAAGTAGAATAAAATCGATAATTAATGCTGAAATAATAATTACCATTGTAATTCTTGCCATATAACTGTTAAGTGCAAATGATGATGTTGATAACACAGCAAAACCTGCCAAGAGAACTATTGTTGTTGTTATTAATGCTTGTCCTACAGTTTCAAATGCATATTCTACGGCTTGGTTAGCGTTATAACCATACTCTCTTTTAGCCCTTAAGAATTTACTCATGAAATGGACGGTATCATCGACAATAATACCCAAGGTCATACCAAATACTATGACCATACCTGTATTAATTTGTGCTTTGTACAATGCCCAAATACCAAAACCAATTAGCACAGGTGCTACATTAGGAATTATGCTTAATATTCCTAATTTAAAATTGCGTAAAGCAATCATCAGAACAAGAGAAATTAATATGAGCGCAATAATGTTTCCTTTAAACATACTATCTGCTTGTCTAAAGCCAAGTTTAGAAAACATTAACATTGGACTGACACCAATGGCATGCATTTGTGAAGGTGTGTTATCTCTCAACCATTGTTCTCCTCTTTTTGAAAATTCAATCATTTGAGGGCTATCAAGGTTTTTAATTGTTACTGTTACTCTTGTTTCTGATTTATCTACATTAATTTGGTTGTTTAAATCTAAACCAAAGGGTAATGACAATTCATAAAGTAGTAAGTACTGTGCTGCTTCTTCACGAGTGCTTGGAATTTTATAAAAACTCTCATCATCTCCATTCATAGATTTATTAATACGCCTTGCTACTTCACTAAAAGCATTTACATGAATTACTTCAGGTTGTTGTTTTAACCAATCTTCAAAATCGTTAAGTTTATTAAGGTATTCAGGATTATTAATTCCACCACTTTCTCCGCTTCCAATCGAGTACTCGACATTATATACGCCAGTTAAGTTTTCGCTTATATAATCTGTATCCGTTCTAAATTCAACACTATCATCAAAATAATTAATGAATTCATCATTAAATGAATTTTTACTAGCCAAGTATGTTAATAGTCCAATAAACAAAAATGAAATAATTGACAATTTAATTGGTTGTTTTATAACAAAACGAGCTAATCCGGAATACCAACTGAAATAAGAAACAGACTTTTTCAATTTAGATCTAGATTTAACCTTTATAGGAAGAATTACCATTAAAGCGGGCAATGTTGTGGTTGAGAAAAGAAATGCCATTGCCATTCCAAAAGCCGTAATGTTACCTAAATCCCAGAATGGTGGAACATCTCCAAAATTCATTGTTAGAAACCCAATAATTGTTGTAAGGCTTGTTATAAAAACTGGCATAAAATTTAGACGCATAGACTCTATTAAAGCATCCTTTTTTCTTAAACCATCTTTTCGCATTTTTTGCAGCATTGTTATGATAATATGAATACTATCTGCTACTGCCAGCGTTAAAACCATTGTAGGAAAAACAGATGATGGCGGTGTTAATTTTATTCCCGAAAGACCTACAAATCCTAATGTACTTATAATAGAAAACATAACAACAATTAACGTTGATATCGTACTTTGAAAACTTCTTGTAAGTAGAAGGGTTGTAATAATGACAATTAATATCATAATTCCTGTTAAGCCCATATCCTTCATTGAGGCTTCAAAAAATGCTGTATTTAAAGGAACCATTCCTGAAATGTGTACATCGAAATTTGGATACTTACTCTTAAAGTTAAACACCATATCCCTAACGTATTTAGTTACTTCAGGAACCTCTTTTGCACTATCTTCCCCTGGTAATCTAACTGTAATATTAATTGCTGTAACGCTACCTGTTTCATTAACAATTCGATTTACCAACATTGGTTCTTTTAAAGCTATTTCTTTAATGTCATTAATTTCTGATTCGCTTTTATTTAATGAATTATATGATAAATCGTCAACATATAAATCATCACCTTGAGCACTAGTGTGCTGAAAATTCGTAATGGCATCTACACGAGAAGAATACGGTGTATTCCAAGATTGAGACGTTAAATCTTCTATTGCTGTTAAGTTTAATTTGGTAAAAACATTTTTGTTAGACGGTGATAATACTATAATAACATTATCATCTTTTGTATATTTTTCTTGTAATGCATCAAACGCTTCTAATTCTGGATTTGACTCACTAAAGAAAACATGATAATCTCCATCGAATTCTAATTTGCCTTGAGATCCAAGCCCTATGACTAATATGAAAGAACACAGTAATACAGGCCATTTATTTTTTATCACAAATTTTGCCCAATTGGTTGCATATTTGTTTGTCGAATTTTTTATTTTTTTTATTGCATTCATCTTATTTTATTTTTAATAATCTGATTATTTTTTTATGAAACTATTTTACTGTTTGCTTTAATATTTCTTTAAAAACATTTACCATAGGTAGCATTATTTGCCAATGTGTAAGAATTAAAATGTCTAACTCTTCACTTGTTACCAACTCTGATGACAATAATGTTTCAAATGTTAAACTGTTTTTTGTTTTTCTTAATTCACCACAATAGTTAATAAATGTCCGTTTGCTTATTATTGGGTTTATCAAGTGCATATTATTGTCTATATATTTCATTTGTTTTGGTGTTAGTTTAAAACAACCGCCTGAAATTTTTATATCAGTTGCACCAATTTCTAAATAGAAGCCTGGTTCTGCTTTATTTCTTCCATTTGTGTTTATTAAAGCAGATTTAAAAACCTTGTAAGGTGACTTATCTTTTGAAAAACGCAAGTCTCTATTTAATCTAAAAATCGCTTCACTTGCATCAATCCTAATTGTACCGTCAAGTTTACAAATGACTTCAAGTAACCTATTAACAAATAGTTTAAAGGGTTCGTCTACATATTTTATATAATTGGTTTTGTTTTTATTAAACCATTCTTTATTATTATTACTTTCAAGCTCTTTAAAGAATTTGATGTAATCTTGAGTGAAATATTTTTTTATAACCTTCATGTTATGTAGTTTTTACAATGGATAGGTTAATTTGGAATTAGTTTGGATCTTTCTTCAAGAATCAACTTTCTTAACATAAAAACATGTAACAAAAGAGCTATTGGTGCTGCAATACCTATTATTAGCATCATAGGAAAAGACCCTGCCGAAACTGTAGAAGGAATAGCATTACTCCAGATTGGATATTTGTTGAGTAGAATAAAAAGAACTGTGAGTAAATCAATTACTCCAAAAGCTATTAATCCAAACATCGATATTTTAGACCAACTAAATCCTTTACTTAAAGACCAAACTGAAAGAATGGCAATTACTCCAGTAGTAACATCTCCTATTCCTGAACTAATAAATTCTTTTGGTCCAATACCAGATGTGGCAACCAAAAAGAAAATTGCTCCTAATATTCTCCAGGTTTGACCTAATGCCAAGTACCTAAAGGAAATATTGTTAAGTATTGTTCTAAAATTTTTTCTGCTAAATAAAAGTATAACAACGCTTACAGGAACTAACAATCCAAATAAGAATTTAGGAAAACTCTCTCCTACATTATAAGAGAAAAAGTTATTTAGTGTTAAAAGAAACACCGTCAATACCCAAAAAGAGACTCCAAAAAATAATAGTCCATTAAATTTTAATTTCAGTTTTGTTTCAAAGTTTGAAATCTTTATTCCTTCTCTAATAATAATATAAAAGAATACTGGTGCTACCAAACTTATTAGCACAGATACAATTTGAATGATTTTAATAGTTTCCATAATTTTTTGATTTTAATAGTTATTTAATATAATTTCTCCTGTAAAAGCATATTGATCCCATTTTGGTAATGGATGAAAGCTGCCTGCTTGAACATCTCGAAACATTCTCTCTAATGAATGATTTTTATAAAAGCTTTGACCTCCAATCGCATCCATACATTGATTAACAGTATCTTCACAAGCATCACAAACATTGGTTTTAAGACTTAAGATGTCTACTGTTTTTTGATTATCTGGAGTAAAATCTAAATTGTTAGCAATAAGAATCATACTATGCCATTGAGTTAAAGCCCTTATGTATGAGTTATATGCTTTACCAGTGATGTATTTTATATGCTTATGATTTCGTTGGTAATTTTTACCAATATTTAAAGCCTCATTGAATGCTCCTTTAGCTATACCAACATAAGCAGACATTATTAAGGGCATTGCAACTGGAATTACTACATTCCACACATTGTGATACTCACCTTGGGGTCTTTCTAAAGAAATGGCTGAATCAGGTATGAAGACATTCTCGAAAACAATAGTCTGCGATCCTGTAGAACGCATTCCCATTACATGCCAATCATCTATTAGGCTTACTCCTATAGCATTAGTAGGAACACCAAAATGTAGCACCTTTTTTTCCTTATTTGAAGTTTCATATATACTACTTGTAATCACCATGTCACCAATTGATGATTGACTCGCGAAATGTTTTTTCGCTGTGAAGAGATAACCACCATTAGTTTTTTTAAGTTCTCCATTAGAACCTAACCAATCTCGTGCTCCTGTACTAATTAGAATCAATTCATGGTTTGAAACATTTCTCAATAATGTTTCATTAGAACCATCTTTAAGGTATTTCCAAACGCTTGTAGCAATTAGATGTTGATGCATAGATAAAGCCAATGCTGTAGATCCACATGACTCCCCTATTATCTTAATACACTCACACATGACCGTATGAGATAATCCCTTGCCACCCATTTCTATAGGTATCATGGCAGAGAAAAAATTATGCTCCTTTAGTAAGCTATAATTTTCGTATACAAAAATTCCGTTTTCATCATGTTGTTTTGCTTTATCAGCAAATTTTTTGGATATTTTTTCTGTTAATGCAATCCAATTGATTTTAGTTTTATTCTTTAGCATGATTCATTTATTTTATGATTCAATGCAAAGAAAGATGACAATAAGGGTTTAGATTTTCCTTAAAAGCTCAATTACTTGACTAAAAAGCCCAACAGTAATTTTATGAGAATTAATTGATGTTTTTGAATGAGGTTGGAGTAACGTTATACTTAATTTTAAAAGTTCTACTAAAGTGAGCAGTGCTTTCAAATCCGCAATCGTAGGCAACTTGTGAAATGGACTCAAAATCAGATTTTAATAGTTGAGCAGCTCTTGATAATCTTCTATCTAGAATCCATTTACCTGGGCTACAGTTGTAATGATTTCTAAAATCTCTTTTGAAACTTGATTTACTTCTATTGCATAAAGTGGCAAATTCATCAAGTCTTAAATTATAACAAAAATTAGCTTCCATTATGTTAGGTAAAGAAGGAAGTTCGTTTAATGCAATATTTTTTAAATGAGAAGCAATTTCCAAATTTTGATTACTATTTATAATATTCAAAATAAGTTCTTTTACTTTTAATTCTAATATACCTTCTAAAGGCATATTTTTATCGTAAAAATAACCTAAAGCAGATTGAAAGAAAGTTTCTAATTGATTATTAATATTAATTTTATTAATAACAAACAGGTTAGCTTCTTCTAAATTTTTAATTGGAGTTTCCTTAATAACATTGTTTACAGTAAGTCGAATTAAATCGTCTGATATAAAAAACCCAAGCATACAAAAATCATCTTTAAACTTCTGTTCTATAATTGTCGCACCCTTTTTAACATATAATGCTTCTCCCTTTTTAGTGACCCAAGATTTTTCTCTTGTGCGCCAAGTTTTTTCACCATTTAAAATGTAAACTACGTAATCGTATTTAGACCAAATTTCAACTATGTCTTTTTTCAATGGACATTTATATTCTACAAAAAGGACATTATCGATTTCAAATTTATTGAAAACGACTTCACTTTTCATTATCGAATAAAAATCATACATACTTAAAAATATAACTGAAGCTAAATTAAGAACAAATTTAGTTAATAAATATTATTATTGTTGTCATTTCCATTTCACACACATTATGCTTCCCTCCTACGTCGTCGCATAAAAAGTGTTCCATTACTTTAGTAAAAGAAGATTCTGAGTAGAAAACTTTTAAAGGAAAAATCAGCAAACGTAACTATTGCTTTTCCAAAGCAAAGTAACATAATGCTGACCATTATAGTACAAATGTTCATTATGTTGTTTAAGCCATTGTTTCCATTTGATAGCTATAATGTAGTATTATGTAAAATATCCCAGAAGCATTCTGTTTCATTAGAATAATTGGAACTTGGGTCATTAAACTATTAAGCGGTTTGCTTCGCAGCGTTTAAAAACATTTGTATCTATAATTAGACGTTATGTAAAATAGCCGCTACCAAGCGCTCGATTGTTTTATAAAATCAAATTGCTCTGGCAATTTATTTTACACACAATTATCCATCGCTTGCCAACGCCAAAATAAAAGCTAACCTTTTTACTCTTATTAAAAATCGCGTATTCGATAAAATATCCGTAATAAAAAATTTTAGACGATTCTCGTAAGCTTGCCACAAGAGTATAAAATTTTCCCTTGCTCAAATCCTTGCTTAAAAATTTCTATACACTTGTTATATGTAGAACTTCAATTAATCTTTTTTTTCTTCTTTCATTATCTTTTGTCTTGAAACAAAAGAAACAAAAACTCAAGGCTGCATATAATTTTGGAAACAATTAACGGCTCATTCGCTATATTTTAGGAAACATTGGAACTCATTAAGATTGCTTTGAAGTCATATGTATAATTGAAACTCTTAAGAAACTGTATTACTAAACCCCTAAAATATACACGCTCATTTCTCCTATTGTTTTAGACAAAATTTTATGAGGCCAACTAAATAATGTTAATTCCAATTATTAAACTTATCATCAATATTCTTCAATTTTTCGTTTATTGAGAAAAATAAAATCATCCATTCAAAAATTATTCTTACAAAAAGAGAGCCAACTGTTAGTGGAATCCACCCTATTTGATTGCCTCCTGCTATAAGTAAACTACTATAATAAATACAAGCTATTAAGGCTGGCCAAAAAAGTATCCTTAATAAGGTAGGTGAAATAAGTTTATTAAATAACAAATAAGTTTTTAGTGTTTTCATGATTAATAATTTTATTAATTGGTTTTTGAAGGCTGAAGAGTAAATCCTAATTGCAAATAAATATCTAATAAATTCCCATAGTTTCTCACTTCTTTAATTAGTCCATTATCAATGCGATACATTCCAACCATTTGTGAGTTTATAGGTGTTTTGCTACCCTTAAAATACGATGTAACTTCTCCAATTGTTACAATCCAATTGCCTTTATGCTCACCTTCTTTAATAGCCAATCCTCCTATTCCGTGACTCGTATATCTAACAGAATCCATAGACTTTACAGTATCTTTCCAACCTTGAATTAATGTGTTCTTTCCATTTGCTGGTTTTTCGAGAACTGTTGGATGATAATCAATTATGTTAGGGTGCATCAGTGATTTTTGAGCTTCATAATTTTTACTGAAAGCAGCTTCTAAATAATTTTCAACAATTTCAATATCTAAAGATTGTATAGTTTGTGATTGTGCGCTCGTTAATACTGAAATACTAAAAATCATTATTAATAATATTTCATCAAGTTTTAAAAATTTCATTTGTTTTTATTTTAAAGCCCAACCATAAATGTGTGGCTTGTTAATCATATTAATAATTCCTTTTCCATTTTGCATATAGTTTGTGTACTCAACTTTAGAAAAACCAGAATTTTCAATAGCAGAACCTATATCTCGCCCTGGATTACAGCCATCTGAAAAGCATTTCCAAGGTGTGTGTGGTACTGTTTTTTGAACTGCTTTACGAATTAGATTATGTTTGTCTATAACATGCTCTATGAACAAAAACTTTCCATTAGGTCTTAATACACGTTTTATTTCGCTTATGCTCTCATCTAGGTTTATAACAGAACATAATACTTCACTGCTTATAACATAATCTAAAGTGTTATCAGGTAAGCAAATTTTTTCGGAAGTACAATCGAGAAGACTTGCTTTTATTTCATTTGCTTTTGCAGCATCAAATAAATAACTGTGCATAGCAGGATTCGGTTCTATTCCCATCCACTTAATTGGGTGTGTTTTTAAAAACACAAAATTCACACCTGTACCTGGCCCAATTTCTAATACATTTCCTTTTACTTCAGAAAATAATTCTTGTTTTTTAGCTTTATTAATTACATAACTTTCTGCATCATATTGTGCTTGAAATTCTGCAAAACTCCTTTTGTATTTATTTGCATTTGTATCCATCGTTTCTGCTAGTTTAATATTTGTGATTTATTTAATAAATGTGGTTAATGAGACATTTGTCTTTTCAACCATAAATTTCACATCTTGAAATTTTGGTGGCCCCATACTACCTCTTATGTTATTTGAAAAACCATAGGGTTCCTTTGGTATTCTGAAGAAGTTCGTATCTAATTCTTTATTGTTATTTTTATCATGATATACATTGATTGCATAGGTTCCTGTTGGAATCGAATCGAAATTAATTATAACGGAATCTTTATCCTTTATATCGACAACTAAAACTTTATAGGTTTCTTTTAAAAAGGTTTCTTCTGAATTAAAGAGAAATACCCTAATAACACCCTTATTGCTTTCAATTCCTCTAATATTTAAAATTATACTATTACTGTTGTTATTATCAGTTTGAGAGAATACCGAAATACTACTCGCATGAAAAATTAAAGCGATTAATAGTAATTTGTTTTGTATTGATTTCATTTTTATTTTTTTAATGATTAGATTTTATAGTGCTTATGAATAACCAAGCAATGAAGAATAATTGCAACGGAATTCTGAATAGTAAATAGGATAAACCATGACCATCATTTAATCCTGTCATTGGGTCTATATTATGTAGTGCCGAGTAGATATTTGCTGGCAATACACAAACCATAAAAACAATTAGAAGAATGGCTGCAAGTTTTGAACTACGTTTAAATAGAAGCCCTATTGCTCCAATAATTTCTAAACCACCAGTTATATAAATTATTGTCGGGCGAAAAGAAATCCAACTAGGCAACATTTCGATCATCCCTTTAGCAAAGACAAAGTGTGAAATGCCTGTAAAAATTAACATACAGCACATAGCGAATCGTGCAATCCAACCGTTAGTTTTTATATTTTTCTTTAATATTATTTTAATTAAGAGGCCTACTATAAATATTGATATGAGTAATATGAATGGTTTCATAAGAGTTGTTTTAGTTGAATTAATATATCTTACCAAAGTCTTTTTTTAGTAAACGGAAATAGTAATCCCTTTATAACTTGATTTGGTTTTGGATAGGATTCTGGATGGTCTACACCTATATTTTTTGGAATCATACCCCTTTTGTAAACATATGTTCCAAAAACATAATCCCAAAATGTGATTAAGACAGCAAAGTTTTTTGCTTCGTCTACTATTGTACTATGGTGAAGCCTATGGTGCTCTGGTGTAAAGAATAATTTCCCTAACCAACCTCCTTTTATATCTGCATTTACATGAACAACATATGAATGAATAGTTGTTAAACTTGTAGCTATGAATACAGCTTCTTTACTGAAGCCTAATAGAATGAGTGGAAATAATTTAACAATACCTCCAAATGCGATATTTAAAAAATTAGCAGTATTATTATTTAATAGATTTACTTTATTTGGCACATGATGTATGCTATGAATCTTCCATAAAAAATGATTCGTATGGCCTAGTCTATGATACCAATATCCAAAAAATTCTGCTATCAATATTGCTAGTGTAGCACCTAATGCTATAGGCAAAGATTGTGTAGGCGATGCATAAGAAATAACCAAATAACCTAAACCAATTTTTACTAGAGCATCAATAAGTCCGTTAAAGCTGAAATAGCCAATATCTCTTATGAATTCTATAAAACTCATATTCCATTCTCTTTTAAAAACCAAAGCTTTTTCTAAAAAGAACATAACGACGATATTACCTATTAATAAATATGCAAATATTGATTCTAAATCTGCATTATTAATTATAGAGAATACTAATATTGAAATATTACCGAATAGAATTAATGGAAATAATGTATGTGATAATAATTCTCTAAACGTACCTTTAATAGTTTTCATGATTTCGTGATTTTTAATTTGATAGTACAAACTTATTACCACTAAAGGGTGTTTGAAAACATTAGGTCTTGAAACGGGAGTTTCAGGTTATGAAATAGGAATTAGAGGGAATGAAAAAAAGATTTAAACTATTTGTTTAGCCATTCTTTAAAAAGAAACGCGTTTTCATGACTCACAACAACAGTATCATCAGTAGCGGGATTTAACACAACCTTTAGTCTGCTTTTAGAGTACCTAACAATCTGTGATATACTGTCAATATGCACAAGGTATTTTCTGTTTAATTTAAAGAATTGAGTAGTGTCTAATTGAGATACTAGAGTGCTAATGTTTTCTTTTGAAAAATACTTTTTTTCGTTTTTACTTATTAGAAATGTATATTTTCCATCTGCATAAAAATACGCTATATCATTAGAAGCTACTGATTTTAATTCTCCATTAGGAGCTTCAACTAAAAAACGTTCTTTATAAGTTTGGTTACTAATTTTAATGCTCTCCATTATAGTATTAAAATCAATATTAGAAGACCGATTGGTTTGCTTTAAGCGGTCAAATTTTTTTAATGCATCTTCAAGTAATGCTTTTTTAACGGGTTTAAGAAGATAATCTATACTGTTTGTCTTAAAAGCTTCAATAGCATATTTATCGTATGCAGTTGTGAAAATAACAGGAGTATTAATATTTAATTTTTTGAATATTTCAAAAGATAACCCATCTGATAGATGTATATCAGAAATGATTAAGTCGACAGTATTAATACTTAAGAATTCATTGCTTTCTTTTATTGAGGCACAGGTTGTAACAATAGAAATTTCAGAATCAATTCTATTTAGGTGCCTTATGATTTTATCGGCAGCTTTTGGTTCATCTTCTATTATTAAAACCTTCATCATCATTTTTTAGGCAACATGTCTTTTTTCATTAATGGCAAATAACAATTATAATGTGTTTCTGTTTTTTCAAAGATAGGAATTAGATTAAAATGTTTGTAACGCATTGTTAAATTTGAAATACCTATTCCAGTTGAGATTGATTTATGTGCTCTTACTTGTAAATTATTAGATACAATTAAATGATTCTCATGTATTGAAATCTCTATTTTTAATGGTAATTCTAAAGTGGCTGTATTATGTTTAAGAGCATTTTCTAATAAAGTTTGTGCAGCCAATGGAAAAATATAGTATTCAACCATATCTTTAGCTTCAAAGTTAAAGTGACATTCAACCGCCTTTTCAAACCTAATTTCTTGAAGAAAGACATAGGATTTTGAAATTTTAATTTCTTCATATAATGGAACTATATCTTTGATGTTTTGGTCTAATATATATCGATACAATTCTGCAAATTCATCAATGAAATCTTCAGCTTTATCTGGATTTGTGTGAACAAGAGAAGATAAAACATTAAGACTATTGAATAAAAAGTGAGGGTTTATTTGGTTTTTTAAAACTTCATATTGTGACTCAATATTCTCTTTCTCTAAAATAGCATTGTCAGTTAGTATCTTTTGATTTTCTACCAATGAATCTTTCCATCGATTAAAGAAATAAAACCAATCTGAAATTGCTACTAATACAAAATTCATTACCGCAGAAATAATTAGAAAATTGAAAATAAAATTTGAATAGGTTTGATTATGATAGGGGTTCACATAAAACAAAATGTTTCCTATTATATAGCCAAGTAGCAGTGCTATTGGAAAGGTTGTTAGTATTTCTGCGAGTAATCTTTTTAAAATATTATCTGTCCATGGTACTCTTTTATTTAACCAATATAGCGTACTCAAAATGGCCCATGAAATTATAAGGGTTATAATGATTGAAAAAATAGAGTTAAAAAGTAAAGATTCAAAAAATTCATAAAATGAGGAAAACTGACCCTTTCTCCATTCAATAATCCTAAAAATAAGCGCAGGAAAAAGACTGACTGTTATTAATATAAATAATAGTTTTTTATTTAATTTCATTAATTTTTGTATAACTGATGCAATTTAACAATTAAATAAAAACCAAATTCTAAAATTTAAATGGATTATTTTAGTATTCAAAGAGCATTTTTCAAAAATAATCATTCCACACACATTATGCTTCCCTCCTACGTCGTCGCATAAAAAGTGTTCCATTAACATTGTAGAAGAAACTTTTGAGAATAAATTTTTTTAAGAAACTGTAGATAAACTTTCGCTTTTAAGCAAAGCTCAAGTTACATAACGCAGAACATTATAGTACATTTTATAAATGGGTTTATCCTGTGGATGAAGCTATTTATAACACAGATGGTGCGTTGGAGAAATTATGATGCTTTACGTTAGTATTAATTTATAAAAGAAAATGATAGCTATAATGTAGTATTATGTAAAATATCCCAGAAGCATTCGTTTTCATTAGAATAATTGGAACTTGGGTCATTAAACTTTTAAGCGGTTTGCTTCGCAGAGTTTAAAAAACATTATGTATCTATAATTAGCCGTTATGTAAAATAGCCGCTACCAAGCGCTCGATTGTTTTATAAAATCAAATTGCTCTGGCAATTTATTTTACACACAATTATCCATCGCTTGCCAACGCCAAAATAAAAGCTAACCTTTTTGCTATAATTAAAAATCGAGTATTCGATAAAATGTACGTAATAAAAAAATTTACGAGATTCTCGTGGATTGCCACAAGAGCATAAATTTTAAGAAAAATAAAATTCTATGCACTTGTTATATTTAGAACTTCAATTAATCTTTTTTTTAATGATTCATTATCTTTTGCCTTGAAACAAAAGAAACAAAAATTCAAGGCTGCATATAATTTTGGAAACAATTAACGGCTCATTCGCTATATTTTAGGAAATATTGTAACAATTAACATTGCTTTGAAATCCCTTGTATAATAGAAACACTTAAGAAAATATATTACTAAACCCCTAAAATATGCACGCTCTTTTCTCCAATTGTTTTAACCAAAATTTTATGAGGCCAAGTTTAACATCGAGATTCTATTTTACATAATAATATTATGATTTATATTACGAGTATGTTTTATAGATTAACCAATAAGCAAATGCTGAAGCTGTTGCAGAAGCCATTTCTTTGACAGCTAGAGGTCTATTATCTGTATTTTGTGAACTCTTATTACTGTCATCATCTTTTTTAATTATATCCGAAATACCTCTAACTACTCCAACTTTAATATTATCGTGAATACCTCCTTGACGAGAAGCTACGTCAGCAAAACCAAAACCTTCCATTTCAACTGCATGTGTGTCATTATAATGATCAGTTAGAATCTTACCTATTTGTGAATCATAATGCTCAATTAATTGTTCTCCCGAGGCAATAATACCGATATCTGCTTTGAACTCTTGCTCCCAATCACCTATTATAAGTGATTTCCAATCTTCTTTTGACCTTTCCTTTTTTGCTTTTTCAAATAAAGATACAGAGGATTTAGCTATATTAGGTCTGGCTAAGAAACTACCTTTTTCTGCTTTACCTGATTCATAAGAATATATTTGTTCAGGGAAAATCACGTCTCCAACATCGAAGTCTTTTTGTTTTCTTGAGCCAGCTATACCAACAAAAAACATACAGGCTGGTTTAAAATGGTAAATAGCTCTTTGCGTTTCTTGAGCAGCTTTTGTGTTTTTTGGGCCACATTCTCTTATAATAACTTTTGCTATCGGTATATCATTATAGTTAAATATACCAGATTCATATCCTATATCTTCCTTATCGTCATCAATAATATCGTCTAGATGATTTCTTACTGCTTTATATTCTTCTTGGATTGCTGTTAGTATAACTACAACAGGTAATGAATTTATAATTTCTTTTGTTTCAATTTCCTTTATTTGCGCTTGTTCATAAAGTATTTTTTCTTTTAGTTCTTTAGCAGAATAAACTTTTATTCCATTACTTTTTAGCAATAACATATCATTAACATCATAAAATCCTTTTTCATTGGTTTTTCCTGTAGATCGAGTTATTTTAATAAATTCAATATTCAGTTTCTCAAGAATCGGAACACTTTCGCTCATAACGTTACTTTTATAACCTTTTTCTACTCTTTCAGCACTAAATGAAGGATGAACCCATATATAACATTTCATATCATCTTCAAGCATATAAACTAATCTTTTAAATTGCTCAAAATCATTGACTTGTATGAATTCAATATATTTAGGAATATCTTTATATAATGGTCCAACATCCATTTTACTATTGTAGTCAATATTGAAAACTATATCTATTTCTTTCATTTTAATTTTTTGAAAAAGTTAATTTAAGCGTGTATGGAGAATCTGAAACTTTTTTATAAAAAACTCCGTAATTTTTTAATATTGATTTTATAGAATTTTGCCCTGTGCCATCACCTTTATCATAAAGGAATTTTGAATTCTGAACTATAATCAATTCACTATAATCATCAAATTCTTGAGTTTCAAAACTCCAAGGCACTTCACTAGCATATGCAAATTTATTTGTTAATAAATTATCAAAAGCTAAATTGAGTGCATATGGGTTAACATTAACTATCAAATCACTTTTGTTTTCAAATTTGATTCTTTTTGCGCTAGGGTTTTGTTCAATAAACGAATTTTCTGCCCTACTCCATTCATTTAATAATGAAGCTTTTGATTTCATTATAAAATTAGTAAAAGGGCTATTAATAATTAAAAGATTCTCTTTATAATTATCAATAACTCCAATAAACTCATTTAGTTTAGAAGCATCTTTGTAATTAAAATCATTTATTAACAAATATTCAAAATTATTGATTAATCCTACAATTGATTCAATATTTAGGGGTAAATCAGTATTTGAAAACCGTTTCAAGTCCATCACTATATCTTTAATGAATTTAAAATAATTATGATTTGCATAATTCTCTTTAAGTTTTATTATTTCCGCTTTTAATTCGCTGATATTTTTATCTATATCATTTATTATTTCCTTTTCAATCGAGAATTTAAGTTCTGTAATAGTCTTCTTTACTCCAATAAACAGGTTAGTAAGTAACTTGTCATCATGCCTATTTTCATAAATTCCAGCTTCGTTATAATATTCTCTTAACTTATAATATTTATTAATTGGAAAATTATAATCATATGAGTTATTTCTTTGTATTTGGGAATAAACTGTAAATACAAATCTAAACTCATTGAATATTTGAGGATCTGATTTTTTAAGATTAAAGCTAAAATCTTCAATATTTGTTTCAAAAGATTTTAATGTAAAAGCGTTATCCAGATTTTTTATGTTCAACTTTACAAGAATTAAAAGGTATTCGAAATATTTGAAAGACAATTTATTATTTGAATTATCATATTCAAAAACTCTTTTTGATAATTGTATTAATTTTTCAGTTTTAAAAAAATTGTTTGGATTCAGATGATATAATGATTTAATAAAGAAATCTATTTTCCAAACTTCGTTCATTAGCTTAGAATCTGCTATATAATTATCTCTAATAATAGTAATTAATTCCAATATTTTTTTCTTTGGGAATACTCTTTTAATTGTTTGATATAATATAGGTTCTATATTAAGGACTGTTAACAAAGTAAGGATTGAATCTTTGCTATTTATTAGAAATTCAAAACTATTTAGAGGAATATCATCAGAATAAAGTCTATAGCTTCCAAATCTTCCTAAAAAATCTCTAACAATAAATACTTGCTTTTTTGAAACATTTTCAAAAAGAGGAGTTTGTATTGACGAACTACTAGGATAATCTGAAGTTTCAAGTGTGCTCTTTTTTGAAATAATATATGATTCAAATAAATCCGACATCTCAATATTATATTTTTTCAAACTACTCTCTAACTCTTTTATTTCTTGATATTCTATTGAGGCAGGATTTTCAATATAATTATTTACGGGAATATTAAAATGTGTTCCAAAATAAATATTAATTGGTGCCACATTACCTTTAACCTGTATGCTTTTAATTCGTGAATAAAATTCTTTTTGAAAATCTTCTAAACGACCAAATATTGAGAACACATCTATTGACTTTATAGATAAAAAACTAATAGAATCAATCATTTGCATAATTGTATCTCCAGTCATTGAACCATCATCAATAATTAAAGCAGATATTTCATTTTTACCGATAAGAGTATCTAAAAACTTTGGCGGAAAAGAAAATCTCCAACCTTTAGAGGTCATAATTCTAGGAATTGGAAATATTAAAGGTATTTTGGCATTCTCTTGTCTATTTCTAAATAAATTAACATTGTCTTCAATAATCCTAATATTAGATAAAAAGGGATAGAAAACAATATCAATACTATAATCATTAAATAAATCAGGACTCAATTTTTTATTTAATTTAGCCAATTGTTTATTTATTTTTTCAAAATCTTTAGTCAAATCAGATGAAGTAATATTTTTCGAAATCTGTTCAAATCCCTTAAGAATATAACCCATTTCTGCATGATTTTTTTCTCTTTTTAAAGCTGTTAATTTTGAAAGCAGACTAATTAGAAATTTATAACCATTCTCTTTATCTTCCTTTAGTAAAAGATTAGTTTGAAGATAATAGTTAAAATAAACAGAATTGTTTCTCAAGTTTCCAATCAATAAATATTTGTCATTAATAAGATTAAGAAATTCTTCTTTCTCCATTAATACGTTTTCCTTAGAATACTTTTTTGGTAAAGAAGTTGGTACATTGAGTACAGTATTAATTACTTCAATATTTTTCCCGTCTGGAGCAGTTTTTTTATGTTCAACAGAATGTTTTGCTAAAGGCAATATTAAAACACCATTAACATCTTTATTTTTTTCCCTGAGATCAAGAATGGATAAACAACAAACAACTGTGGCCTCTTTTATTTCAGAAGATTTAATTATATTTTGAGTTAATGAACCAGATGATATTATGTCATTAACAACAATAATCTTATCTTTTGATTTAATATCGTTGAATTTTTCCTCTTTTTGAAAGTTATAATAATTTGATAATGCAATTAATTCAATATTGCTTTCTAAAGAATCATTTAAAATGTCCTTAACTTCATTTCCTATTAGTTGACTACTTAGTGTTACAGATATAATTTTATTTAACTTTTTAACTTTTTCATGACAATGCAGATTTGTTTTAAATACAAAATATGACGCAATCATTCTTCTATATGGCAGTATATATAGTTTTTCATTGAATGAAATATAATTATCTAAGTAAGTACCTCCAGAAGTTAAAAACACTGTATTTTCTTTACTTAAAACAACGTCGTTATAATTTAATTTGCTTCTATCAGTTAAATTATAAAATTGGATTCCATTATTTTCTAATTCAATACTTATTATGTCCTGAATTTGTTTTTCAATTACATCTAAAATCTCTGAAAACGAAGGAAGATTGATAATAACTTTAAATTTATCATCGTTTTGAGTAATCCCAATTAACCTTGAATTATAATTTAAAATATTATCGTAAACCAATTCTTTTCTTGTATCTCCAATCCAAAGTTGTGTAAATAATTCAGAAAACTCATCCTCTACTCCTAGCCACTCAACTTCGGTGTCAACATTAATACAAGGAATAGGATAAGGTAAGAAACCTTTCGACTTTAAATTATTTGATGAATTAAATAGTATAGTACTATTGAGTCCTTTAGTAATGTTATTGCATATTATAAGTCTTGTATTACCTGCAATTGGTACATGGTTAATAAAGTATACAAATTTGTTAAAAAAATCTATTGTTTTTGGCTCAACACCTGCAAAATCTACAAAAACTATGGTATCACTTTTTATATTTTTAAAGTGATTTAAAAACTGACTAAATAAGCTACCTGTAATCTTGTTTTTGAAAAAATCTGCTTTGTCAGTAGTAGTTGAAATAGATTTTAATCTTGACTCCACTTTAACAAATTCATTCAAAAAATGAATATTATAATAGTTTGTTGGTTTAGACTTGGAAACAAATCCTTTTTGTAATTCTACAGATTTTGATATATCATCTTTTTCTGGAGACGGAAAAACAATTTTTATTTGAGTTCCAGGGAAAAATGAACCTTCTTTAAGCTCTAGATAATTTATAGTTGTTTTTCCTTTTTTAAAACTTAAACCTACAGCTCCTTCCTTACTTCTAATTTCAAAATATCCATTATATTTTTTCACTATATCCTTCAAAATATACAAACCTCTTGGAATATAATCATGCACTTCAAATTGCCTTTCTATTTCATACCTTGAAGTAAATAATAATAAAGAATATTCAAGAATTCTTGTGTCTAGATTTTGTGAAATATGCCTATTATAATAAGTTCCAAAAAAAAACTTCAATCCTTCTTCTTTTTCACCAAGATATTTTTCTTTTAGTGACTCTACTATTCCTTCTCCAAAATCATGAAAATTGAATTCTACAAAATCAAGGTTTCTATATTTTTTATTGTTAGTAAAATAGTCGAATTCTAAACTTGAAAGTTCAGACATTCTGCTTTTTGAGATAAAGCTTGAATCACTAGAATATTTTTTATTGATACCAACAGAAAAAAAACAATCTTTTGATTTTTTAGAATTAGAATGCAAGCAAACATTTGAATATAATTCTTTTAGTATTGAGTAATTTAAAAATTTTGAATCATAATAATTAATTTCTGTTTGCTCTAAATTAATTTTCAGTTTTGTGGCAAATTCAGAAAATAGCGTATCATACATTTGATCAAATTCAATATCAAATGAACTAGTATCATATTTGATGATAGGTATAGATGAAAAATCAGAAAAATCACTTGGAGGATAATTATTAATAGTAATTCCTCCATCAAGTAGAATATTAGGATTAGAAATACGTTCTTTTAAACTCCATTGTATTAGTAGTCTTTCTAAACACCTTTTTCTGTTTTTATATTCAATACTGTCAATAGGAATATCGCGAGAAGATTGTAATGTGATATTTACAGATATTTGATTATCCTCAAGAGTTTTAATCCAACTCAAAATAGTAGAAATTCCATTATTTGAAATCCATTCAAGCCTATCAAATTTAAAAACTACAGATTTTGATTGAAATGATTCCTCCCAATATAGATTTAATAAGTTTGCTAAATTTGACCCAACAACTTTTTTACCTAAATCTATATTCATTATATCTCTATTTGTGTAGAGCAATTTAAGAAAATTATTATTCAAATTGTAAAAGCAAATAATACATTTCCATTCCACACACATTTCACTTCTCTCCTATCGTCGCTTCGTAAAAAAAGTGTTCCATTAACATTGTAGAAGAAACTTTTGAGAATAAATTTTTTTAAAGAAACTGTAGTAACAACTTTCGCTTTTAACCAAAGCTCAAGTTACATAACGCAGAACATTATAGTACATTTTATAAATGGGTTTATCCTGTGGATGAAGCTATTTATAACACAGATGGTGCGTTGGAGAAATTATGATGCTTTACGTTAGTATTAA